>ENA-UPTF01000021-UPTF01000021.1-marine-metagenome-genome-assembly--contig:-NODE-21-length-99789-cov-5.048119_pt1 | contig 99789 bp, 89 predicted proteins | sample MGYA00238166_ERZ767019 | MGnify/ENA primary metagenome ERZ767019 (study PRJEB28930, sample SAMN06266391) | marine metagenome | isolation source: Sea water from 250 m depth | place: Atlantic Ocean | study... | reverse complement strand
ATCGTGCTCTCACACCGGTTACTCGTCTTCGGCTTGGTAGGCCATTACCCCACCAACTACCTGATAAGCCGCAAGCTCCTCCCAAAGCGGCCGGAGCCTTTCTTCCAATCCAGCCTGCTGGAAAGGAAGGTACGGGGTATTAGGCCAGATTTCTCTGGATTATCCCCCTCTTCGGGGCAGATTACTTACGTGTTACTCAGCCGTCCGCCACTAGATATGTGCTCTCCGAAGAAAGCGATCTCGTTCGACTTGCATGCATTAGGCGCACCGCCAGCGTTCGTCCTGAGCCAGGATCAAACTCTAAATATTTACGGTTTCCTTCTACTATCCAGTTGTTAAGGTGCTTGGGAATTACCCCAAAAAGTACGTTCAAAAACGCAACAGACGTATATGTTAATCCTACTAGCTAAACGAGTCAAGTAAATTAACAACTATAAAATGGGCTTTCCCTGTTCTATTTCAGCCACTACTTGTCTAACATAAGCAACGCTTTTTGCATCCTTGGTGAGATGGTCCCCTGTATTGGTTCCTTCCAAGGCAAAATAACCGTCATATCCGGCCTCTAACATTGCGCTAATAGCAAATCTATAATCTATATCTCCATCTGGCAGTGCCGTCCTTATAAAATAAGCCCTGTCTAGTTCAGGCACATGAACCCTTTGCAAAGTTTTGCAATGCCAGTATTTGGAATGAGGAGCCAATGCTAGTATTGCTTCCTCACTGGATTGTTCCGGTTCATCATAATGCCACAATATGTTGCCTAAATCAGGATTTGCAAAGACATGGTCACTATTTGTCATCTCAAGCAATTTCAATGTCGAGGTACTTGTGTCAGCTATTGAGTGTTGATGGACCTCTACAGTGACATTTAATCCAGCGTCACCAGCCCTTACACCAGCTTCATGCAAAATACCGGCCGTCCTTTCAAAATCCTGATAGGAAGCAAGTTGACTAGAACCTTGTTGTATTGGCTTTCCAGGTAGGTTGTCACCTAAAGTTTTGTTCCTCGAAGGTCCAGACAAAGCACTATTAACTATATCTATCCCCAACCACCCTGCGATATCAATCGATTTTAAAAGCCGGTCCCGATTTTGTTCGCCTACAACAGGGGTACACAAAACTCCGCCTGCTCTAATAGCTACGCAAGGAGCCCCTGCGTCCTCGAGTCGTTTTTGCAACTCGGTTGTAGATGCCTTTGTAGCGTCATGACCCCCAAAAACCTCGAACCCGAGCTCAATGCCATCAAATCCTATCTCGTTTATTTTTTTCAAAAAGGTTGTCAATGCTGGCTCATCAGGTAATCCCCATCCCCCAGGCCCATAAAAGCCAGCCGTGTATGGGTATACTGTGGTCCGCCTAAATGCATATGCAATTTTCATCTTACTTCTCCACTCTGCTGATTAAGCTGCACTCAATTCAAAAGATTCTTGGGCCAGGTCAACAATATATTCACTTATAGTTATCGAAGAAGTCGCACCAGGTGAAGGTGCACTTAATACGTGTATGGCATTGGGGGAGGCCTCAATGGCGAAATCTTGAAGCAAGCCACCATTGGAATCTATAACTTGAGCCCGAACCCCAGCCCCCGGATCTCCCAAATCATCTCCTGTTATTTCCGGCATCAATTTCTGCAAGGATTTAACAAAAACGCCTTTCACTAGAGATCTATATTGCTCACTTACTCCCACTTTCCAATATTTAGCTGACATCTTCCAAAATCCGCCATACGAAAATGTTCCTATGGTGTCTCTAAGATTGATATCAGTTTTCTTATATCCCTCCCTTGCAAAGGCCAGCACTGCATTTGGCCCTGCCTCAACACTTCCATTTATCCTGCGAGTAAAATGAACACCGAGAAAAGGCATGCTGGGATCTGGGACTGGATAAATTAGGCCTTTGACCATATGTTCTTTCTCAGGAATTATTGAAAAATACTCTCCCCTAAAGGGAACGATTTTCACTCCAATATCAACACCCATCATCTTTGCTACGGTATCTGCATGCAGTCCGGCGCAATTCAAAACGTATTTAGCCACAATAGTTCCTGTTGTGGTATTGATATAAACCAATCCATCCCTATTCTCGATTGAAACAACTTCCACATCTGTAAGGAGATCTCCACCGTTTTCTCTCATGCTTGTTGCATATGCTTGCGAAACCTCAAAATAATCAATAATTCCTGTGTTCGGGGACAAGATCGCTTTCACCCCAGCAGAATATGGCTCAATTTCCTTTATCTCTTCTTGGTCCACCATACGCAACCCCTCAGCACCGTTTTCTGTTCCACGTTTAAAAAGTTCTTCAAGCTGAGGAACTTCCGATTCGTCTGTTGCAACTATCAGTTTTCCACACATGTCATAGGCAATCCCTTTTTCATCGCAGAAATCTCTCAGCAGTTTTCCACCAGTAGAACAAAAATTAGCTTTCTGGCTTCCTGGAGCATAATAGATCCCGGCGTGAATTACTCCACTGTTGTGGCCCGTTTGGTGCTGCGCCACCTCTTTCTCTTTCTCCAAAACTGCCACTTTCAAATTTGGAAAATCCCGGGTCAGCTTCATTGAAGTTGCCAACCCAATTATTCCTCCACCTATTACAACCACGTCATATTTTCTATCGATCATATTAATTTACTCACTTGGTTAATGATCTTTTCACTTAAAGTAGTCCAGGTGCGGTGGATTTTAGCACGCCAGCCTTCAATGGTGTCACGCAACAAATATGAGCGTAAAATATCAGTCACATTGCTGCCATAAAACCAATAAACTAGGAGTTTTTGTGTCTAAGCCAAACCTGACAGACGTGATAGCTGCAAAAAATAGAATAGAAAACTTCATCACCCGCACTCCACTACATCGCCACCTAGCCCTGGAAAAAATAGTGGGAACAGAAGTGCATGTTAAACATGAAAACCACCAGAAATTAGGAGCCTTTAAAATCAGGGGCGGTATTAATCTTTTGGCCCAAATGTCCGCTGCCGATCTAGAAAAAGGAGTCTCAACAGCTTCAAGCGGTAATCATGGTCAATCGATAGCTTATGCTGCGTCTTTGTTCGGCGCTAAGGCATATATAGCTGTTCCGGAAATAGCTAATCCAGGCAAAGTTCAATCAATGCGAAACCTTGGCGCTGATGTAATTCACCATGGAGAGCATTTCGGAATAGCAGATCAGTACATGAGAGATCTTTCAGATGAGAAAGGTTACAAATATATAAATGCCGTCGAAGAATCCCAGTTATATGCCGGAGTGGGTACATATACACTTGAAATAATGGAAGATTTACCCGATGTGGACGTGATTATTGTCCCAGTTGGGGGAGGCAGTGGAGCCTGTGGGACATGCATAACTGCCAAATCCATTAACCCAAACATAGAGGTTATAGGTGTACAGGGTGAGAGAGCTCCTGCAGCCTACAATTCATGGAAATCTGGTACTTTGCAACAAGCTGAAATGTCCAGCATAGCTGAAGGTTTGGCAACGAACAAAGGTTATGAACCAGCACAAAGCATATTAAGAGAAATGCTGGATGACTTTATCCTGGTTTCTGATGAAGAGATGGAAGACGCTGTAGTGATGTACTTAGAACACACAAGAAATCTGATGGAACATGCAGGAGCAGCAAGCTTAGCTGCAGCGATCAAAATTAAGGAAAGTCTGAAAAACAAAAAGGTGGCCTTGATAGCAAGTGGTGGCAATCTTTCAATGGAACATTTACTTCGTGCCTTGGAAAGATACAAGGATTAAATATGAACGATAAAATTAATGCTGCCATTAATTTCTTTCCTGAATTCGAAACGCTTTACAGCATAATTGCCAATGAAATTGTCGATCTTACAGACGAACAATTGGACTACACTTCAGATAATTGGGAATGGGCAGGCTGGAGTATTCGAAATCAGATCAGCCATATGGCTTCCTTAATTCCAAGATGGTTGGTTTTAAGATGGGGATCAACTATTTTCCCCCTAGAAGACCACGGAATCGCAAACATTGAAGAGCTCACCCAGTCAAAATCAGATAGACGTCTTGACGACGATATTTATTGGGAAATTAATGAGTTAAGTTGTTTGTTAAACCAATTTATCAACTTAGCTATCAGGGTGCTCCAAGATAATTCTCTGGAGTTTCTCGCATCCAAAAAAATTGACAGAGACGCTACTCCTCAGTGGGAAATGATGGCTAAAGCTCATCCTCATGGAGTAACCTCAGAAGGAACCCCTGCGAAAGGTTCAATGACGCTTGAAGCGACGATGCGGCACATATATTTTGAAGAGATCACACACCTATACAATATTCAACGTCTAAAAAAGGCACAAGGTTTGCGAATCAATTCTGTCCTACCAGAGGCAGGATATTGGACCCTGGAAGATTGGGATAGAAGCGAGCCTTAAGTTAGCCTATTTAGCCGATTCTTGAGTTTATCTTGCACTTCTCTAAGCCTCTCTTTAACTGGGGAGACTGACTCTGTATGAACCATGCTAGCAGATGTGTAAATTAGGTCCGTACCATGCATAAAATCTTCGAGAGATATGTTTTCCATTCCTATAGATCCATTAGGATCCGGGATTTTGGTCGTAGCATTGTGCCAATTACCTAAGGGGAATGCCACTCCGGTAGTTGAATAACCGTGAACTGCAAAAGCAGTCGCCTCACAAGAACCTGCCGCCATTAACTGTCGTTGGCATTTGAAATTCTGGTCTTCAGACACCAAAGTATTCTTTGCCAGTGCCAAAATCTGTTCGGCTTCAGCGTCAAATGTGTAAGACGCATCGCCAGTGCGTATAACAGGCCCCATCCCCTGCTCCACTCCCGGAATCACAGAACTTGTCTCGACAGACACAATGAAGGTGTTAACGGGGACTGTGTTTTCTGCAGAAATTAATCCAGCCCCTACCAAGCCAACCTCTTCAGCCCTGGTGAATATTCCAAAAATATCTGTCTTAACAGGCTCACGGGTTAGTTCAATTAAAGCGGCGAGAATGGAAGCACAGCCAGCAAGATCATCCAAAGCTCGCATTTCTATCCTGTCACCCTCGAGACTAAAATCTTGTAAGTCAAATGTTAGGGGTGTCCCTACATCCAATCTTTTTTCCGAAACTACCTTTACCTCGCCTTCCTCACCTCCATCCCAAGGTTCAATACTGCAGGGATACCTATTATTCTCTTGATCAAAAGAAATACAGTCTGCTCCTTTATTTGCTGCTGCCTTTGGCACTCCACCTAACGATTTTCCAACAAAAAAACTATCTTCAATCCGAACAATTTCGTAACCGGGATGATCCATGTGAGCCACATATGCAATCGGACGATGTTCACCTTCAGTTCCAGAAATTTTCGCTATAATGTTTCCATATTCATCCTGGAAATTCTCAATATTATTTTCTTCTAAAATTGAACGTAATTTCGAGGAAACTAAACCCTCATGGAAAGCAGTCGCGGGACATTGGCCCAGATCTCTCAAAATTGCTAGGGCTGTAGTATGAATTCTTTTCAAATCTGACTCCAGAGTCGCTCACAAAATCTCATTGGTTTGAGAGCGCCATTTTCCTATCATATACTTCTACAAGATTCGCACAGTATCAAAGATGTTTGCAATGACATCTAATTTGGACTGTTGGCAAAGAACCAATAATTTTTTCGAATCATCCATAATGTTTTATACCACTGAATATAAAGGGATTTAGATGGGTGAAATAGTCCTGGCATTGGTCGGTAAAGAGTTGAAATTTTGTGAGTCGACATCTGAATCGACAAGTGGCGCTCGAACTGAAGTAAGGATTAGTAGGAATAAAAAAACCAAATTGCCTACAAAAAACTTGGTATATCAGTCAGGCGTATTTATTGATGATTTCCTAGAAATGCGGAAATTTTCTACTGAAGCCCAAAAGATATGTTCTCAGTTAAATCTCGAGGAAATCTGGAAAATAATGGCCCAAGAATTGGAAAAGAATGGGAACCAAAATGTTGATATAGGTGACATAGCCGATTTATTGGACCTTAAGAACAGTCCGCATTTGATAGCAGCACTATATCTCCACATAAACGAAAATCCAATGTTTTTTTCATTGAACAAAAACAACCTGGTAATACATTCTCATGAAACGGTTGAGGCAACAGAGGCCAAGCAGAGAAAGGCAAAACGCGAATACAGGGATGAAGTGGAACTAGCAGATGCAATTACTAATAAATCCATACCTGCTAATCTTACAGATCACCAACTTCAGCTTTTGGATCATTTGAAAAACTTTGTCGTTCTAGGGGAATCCTATACTCGAAGTGCCAAAGCTATCGATTTAATCAAAAATATTACTGCCGGTTCGCACGGAGACCTTCAAAAAACAGGTTTCAAGATACTTGAAACTGCAGGACTCTTTAACCTAGACATTCCCTATGAACTGGAAACCCTCAAAATACATACCGTATTCCCAGAGGAGATAGCTAAAGAAGCAAAAAGAATGGCATTTCCAGACCAAGACTGGGAAGACCTAACAGATCTACCAACTTACACTATCGATGATGAAAGCACTCTTGATAAAGATGATGCTTTTTCCTTGGATGAAAATGGCAATCGGATATGGATACACATCGCTGCTGCTTCCACAGTTATAGCTAAAGATTCCATCTTTGACTTGGAAGCAAAATACAGAAAGTCGTCAGTATATTTACCAGAGATCACCATACCCATGCTACCCAAGGAGATTTCTGAAAACATAGCTTCACTTAATCCAAATAAAAAAAGGCTATGCTTATCCTTAGTGTTGGACCTTGATGAAAAGTCAAACATAGTAAAGAGTAATTTCGTAAAAACCTTTATAAATACTGATCAATCATTTACATATGAATCCGCTGACCTAATCTTCGACAACAGCAAACATAAACTTCACAAAATCTTTTCCAAATTACAAAAATTCACCAAATCTCACAGTACTGACAGAGAAATACGTGGTGCTCAGATTTTCAACAAACCTGACGCTATGATAAAAATTGGGGAAGAAGGCAAGATATCTGTTTCAATGTCGTCACCCAACTCCCCTTCCCAAAAACTAATATCTGAATTAATGATCGTCTACAACGTAAAAATGGCCGAATTTTTTTCTACAAACAGAATCCCGGCTCTCTATAGATATCAGCCAGAATCACAGATCCTACCTCCCAAAGAAAAATCCGACTTGCTAAATTGGTATCGAGCTTCTAAACATATGAGGCCAGCCAAAATATCGATAGACTCAGACGTTCATTCTGGATTAGGAGTAGACCTATATTGCCAATCAACCTCACCAATTAGGCGTTTCTCAGATTTATGTCTGCAACGGCAAGCGATTGAATATATTGAGAGTAATACTCACTCTTATGAAAATGAGGAGTTATCAAACATTGGCTTCGAATCTGAAATACGGGTAAAGGAAATTCGCAGGTATGAGTCCAAGAGAAAAAAATATTGGCTATTAAAATATCTGTCACAAGAGTTTCTAGTTGCTCAATCGTCAACGCCATTAAGCGCCACCGTATTGGAAAATCAGCCTGAGCGCACCGCAGTAATTGAACTGACAGGATATCCAATTAGAGGACGTTGTCTCCTGCCGCAAAAATACAAACCAGGTAGTCTATGTGAACTTAAGTTGAACGGTGTAGACCTCTGGGACCAAACAGTGCAATTTAGCTTAGTTTAATCAACAAATCATAGAGCCTAGTGGTCGGGGTGCTCGGGATCGAACCGAGGGCCTCCTGTTCCCAAAACAGGCGCGCTACCGCTGCGCCACACCCCGAAAAATAGCCTATTTAGGTTACATCCAATTGCTTCACAGGTAAAGAAAATCTCAAGGTTCATTTTGAATTGAATGTTGATCAACATGTAGAATCGATCGCAAAATAAAACCAAAGTAGAAATCAAAAACCCCTAAATCGCAAACTGAGAGGCAAACCGATGGCTATTCTAGGTAGTGGGGATTTCAAATATGAAAAAGTGTCCGAATGGCCAAAAATGCCCAAATACTGGGAATTCGGAGCCGCTTCAGATGCCGCTATCAACTCCAAAGGTGAAATTTATGTCTTTAGCAGAGGCAAACACCCTCTCACTATATGGACTATGGAGGGGGACTTCATATCTTCTTGGGGGGAAGGAACATTTTCTGCCAATCCACACGGGATTTACATAGCTCCAAATGACAATGTTTGGCTTGTCGATCGTGATTTCCATATAGCTACTGAATACACTCCTGGAGGAGAACCTATTCGAACTTTAGGAGAAAAACTGGCCCCTTCTCCATCTTTCCAGGGACTGCCATTCAATATGCCTTCAGGATTAGCAATTTCTCCTTCAGGTGAACTCTTTGTGTCAGACGGCTACGGAGGGCATAGGGTTCACAAATTTAGTTCAGACGGCGAGCTGCTATTGTCCTGGGGAAAACAAGGTACCGGTCCGGGAGAATTTGCACTATTACACAATATCTGGGTCGACGAAAGAGAAAGAATAATCATTTGTGACCGTGAAAATGATCGAATTCAACTCTTTGATAGTGAGGGAAGTTTCCTAGAGGAATGGACTGATATGTCCAGTCCTGGAGATGTTTGGATACACGAAGACCACATATACTGCATAGAACAGGGTCCCCATGGTGGAGTGAGTATATGGACCTTGGACGGGGAAGTAGTTTCAAGATGGAAAATTGATGAGGATCCTGGAAAGGGTTCTATAACCGACGGACACGGAATTACAGTTGATAAAGAAGGTTCAATATATGTTACTGAAATTGGTACTGGAGAAAGAGTATCTAAATTTCGGAAAATTTAACACAAGAAAATAATTAGTTGGAGGAACGTCATCGAAGAAGCAAAAATACGCGACCTGCTGTCTGAAATACAATCGGGCAACAAATCAATAGACCAAGGTGTGGAGCTTTTCAGAAATTTGCCTTTCGAAAACCTTGAATTTGCACGTGTAGATCATCACAGGGCTATCAGACAGGGTTTCCCGGAAGTAGTTTTTGGGCAGGGTAAAACCCCTGACCAAATAAAACAGATCACAAAGGCTATATTAGACACTTCCGGAAAAGTAGTAGTGACAAGAGCAGAACCTGCGGCATATGACTCAGTACTAGAGTGGGTACCTGATGCCAAATATGACGCCATGGCTAGAGTGATTACCGCGATTTCTGAGCCAGATGAAAATCCTGTTAGCGGTCTAACTGTAGTTTGTGCAGGCACCTCAGATTTGCCCGTCGCCATGGAAGCCGTGCTAACGGCCGAAGTAATGGGATGTAAAGTGAATAAAATCTTCGACGTGGGTGTTGCCGGTATACATAGGCTATTTGATAAGTTAGGAGAGATTCAAAACTCCAAAGCAATAGTGGCTGTAGCAGGAATGGAAGGTGCTCTTCCTTCAGTGATCGGCGGGCTAGTCAACTGCCCAATAATAGCTGTTCCTACTAGCATAGGATACGGGGCTAGCCTAGGAGGTGTTGCAGCTCTGCTTGCTATGCTAAACAGCTGTGCTCCAGGAATTACAGTGGTGAACATTGACAATGGATTCGGCGCAGGCTATTCAGCTGCGAACATAGTGCTAGCTACCACCAAAAAATAGACGATCAGGATTAACATTTGAATATCCAGTACAACGTAGGTATCGATAAATCTGAAAACCCGATCAAGGGATTTACCAACTCTTTGTATCATTCCTCAGAGAAAATCCACAGATTTGCAATAATTGGAGGGTTATCAGGTGTCCGGGCTAATGAAACATTTTTTTCAGACGCAATGAAAGGGATCGATGAGTTATCAGACAAAATTGGTTTCATAGCATCTGACACCCAACTGAACATGTCGGATCAAATTTATGAGTTTCCTCCTCAATCCAAATCCTTTCATGAGTTAAAGAACCCTGAAGAACTCTACCTATGGAGATGGATTACAGTGGATGCCCCAGATCTAGTAATAGAGTTGACTGAAACCAATGAAGATAAGGTCTATATAGAATCAATCGGGCCAAGTGGAACAATTAAATACGATTTTGTGGACTCAATATCCCATGAGACTAATTCTCTTTTAGGGGCCCTAGCTTCTGGTTTAGGTCCAACCCCTGGGCCAATCCCTGGAATTAGGATTACTGCGCCCAACGACAACATAAATGAAATTTTCATTAATTTAATCAGGAAAATAATTGAATCAGACCCTGTCATATCAAAGGCCGCAAAGGAACAGCAGAGCCTTGTTGAAAGAAGTGCACTAGAAGTCAGTAACCACCTCGGGAAGGTATATGGATACAAGCTGGATGAGCCAATCAATTACGTACAAGGTGTCTCTATAAGCGGCAGACTTAGACTAAAAGAAATAGATCCAAATTATCCTGACCCTGTTGAGGGAATATCAAACCTTGTTAATTTCCTAAATGAAAACTCTAATTTCGAAAATAACAATAATTCAGGGCCGAATATTGCGGCAATGTGTTGGGCCGAAGACCTGTTTAGGGCCTCAAAGGACAAAACATGGAAGGATCTGCTTTTAAAGGCAGCAAACACCTACGAAAATGTCCCAAAAGGTATTTCTCCAAACCCATGCCATCCTGAATTTGGCTGTGAGGATATGTTCTTCATCGCTGCAATGATGGGCAGAGCCTTTAAAGTCACCAACGACTCCACCTATGTTGATCGATATGTAGATTTTTTACTTGAAGCTGGAGTTCAACAAACCAATGGACTTTTCTGGCACAACAGGACTACTCCATATTTTTGGGGAAGAGGAAACGGATTTGCCGCCTTAGCTTTTTCTGAGGCCCTTAATTACATGCCAATCGAATACCCTCTTCGAAATCAAGTATTGGATATCCACATAAAACATTTGGATGGAATGATTAGTCATCAATTACCAAATGGAACATGGCCTCAACTAATAGATTTACCTGGAACCTACCAAGAATTGTCCGTAACCTGCATGATTGGATATGTGTTAGCTCGCGGAATAAGAAAAGGATGGCTGAGTGAATCATATTTACCCATTCTTGAAAAAGTTTGGGCCGCATCAAAAAAGAGGATCAATGACAACGGAGATTTGATTGATGTATGTTCAGGAACAGGATTCCAACAAAAAAGAAGTGACTACATCTATAGAAAAGCAGAATATGGTTATGATGACAGAGGTGGATCAATGGCCATATGGTTTTCTACAGAAATGGCCTTGATAGAAAAAAATTAAATTAATTCCCAAACCAGAAACAATATGAGGTAATTGCATGGATATCGGTATCGGTCTCGATCCAACTCTAAGATTGGACATAGAACAACAAAAAGAAATGTCTAGAGAAGCGGCCAGGCTTGGTTATCAAAGTATTTGGACTCCAGAGGTACCAGGTCAAATGGACTCCTACCAGGTTTGCTTAATGAGATGGGCAGCATCCAATGAAATAGTGGATGGAGGATTGGAAACAGGCATAGCTGTCTCCCCAGTCATGTGGCGAACGCCAATGGCATTTGCAATGACAGGAGGAACAGTCAGCCATATGACTGGAGGAAAATTCATTATGGGCATAGGAGCGGGAGGAGCATACAGGCCAGATGTTCGGCGGACGATAGGTCTACCAAAAATGTCTGCACTCTCCTTAATGCGAGACTACATATCGATAATAAAGGAACTGGTCAACGAAGGTAAAACAGATTACGAAGGCGATGTAGGAATCATGAAAGGTGGAAGAATGTCCATCAATCCTCTTCCCAAAACACCAGTTTATCTAGGAGCACTGGGTCCCAAAATGCTACAACTAGCCGGTGAACTTGCCGATGGAGCTGCACTAAATTGGTGTGCTCCAGAACAAGTAGCCTGGAGCAGGGACAGAATCGCTGAAGGCGCCGAAAAAGTTGGTAGAGATCCTTCTGAAATAAAAGTCTCGGAATATATAAGAATATGCGTAGATGAAGACGAAGACCGAGCTCGAATCGCACTAGCCAAAGCGACCATGCAATATGCATTGGGGGCGACTGTGCCAACTGAAAAGGAACGATCCTTTGGTTACAGGGCTCATTTCGAAAGGATGGGGTTCACCTCAGAGCTTGCAGAACTCGACGAAATGCGGAAGAAGGGTGCCTCCAGAGATGAAGTGGCTGATGCATTCCCTGTAGATTTATTAAGGACTGTAGGTTATTTCGGAAATGCCGAGAATGCTGCTGCTGAATTTGCTCGGATTTCTAAAGGACTTGACCATACTATTGTCAGAGTTGTTTCTTCTAGACCTGGAACAGTTGATGGAACTTTGGACGTTATGAAAGCCTGTTCTCCAGAGAAAGTAAGGGCTAATTTCTAAAAGAATGCCTGACTTAATTAGTATCGGAGAATGCATGATTGAATTGTTTTCCGAAGAACCAATGGAATCCTCCAGAGTTTTCCAGCGATCTTTGGCAGGCGATAGTTTTAATATATTAGTAGCAGCTGGACGACTAGGTACCTCAACCGGATACATAACTCTACTAGGGGACGACCCGTTTCAGACATACCTGAGAAACTCCTTTACGGATGAAGGAATAGATATATCTCAAATCAAAACTATTCCAGGTTTTAACGCAGCGCATTTTGTGGCAACAAAAGACGATGGAGACAGAGAATTCGTTTATTATCGCTCTGGTAGTGCCCCAACCTACCTAACGCCTGACCATATTGATGAAAATTATTTATCGTCGGCAAAAATATTGCATTGTAGTGGGATAGCCCAGGCCATCTCTGATTCCTCAAGGAAAACTGTTCTAGAAGCTGCCAAAAGAGCAAATGAGAAAAACATAACTGTTTCATATGATCCTAATTACAGGCATCAGTTATGGAGCTTTGAAACAGCTCGTGAAGCTATGGAAGAATTACTACCATTCGTCGACATTTTCATGCCTAGTATGCCAGCGGACTCCGAGGCCCTCTTTGGAACCAATAACACCAATAAAATAATAAGTGAATCTACTGCCAGAGGAATCAAAATTGTCGTTGTGAAGAAGGGGCATTTAGGGTCTTCTATATACCATGATGGCAATACAATTGACCTCGACCCTTACCAAAGGGAGAAAGTCGTAGATACCACAGGTGCAGGTGACGCCTTTAATGGGGCCTTCCTTCATGGAATCATGAATGGAATGAGCCATTATGAGGCAGCGTGCCTCGCAAATATCTCAGCAGGCATGAATATCACTGGCCGTGGGGCTCTAAGTGGTATGGCTAAAGGCGAAGTCATATACGGTTTACACAAAAAATACATGGAGCAAATGGGTTGAACAAGGAAGAGAAAATCCAGTTTCTGATAAATTTTCTAGACAATATACAGCCGTGTCCTGGATGTGGCATGAGATGGAGTACAGGAGACTACGAATGTCCACATTGCGGAGAAGATTTGGACAACAATCTAAGAGTCTGGGCTGAGGCAGCCATAGACCACCTCAACCCGTGACAAAAGTTTAGCTATTAACCCAGTCTACTCCGTTTAATACTAATTCCTGAAACCCTTTGCTCTGATGACTTTTTCCGTCATGCCCCAGAAGGGTTACAAAAACTTTGCCAGTACCGTAGGACCTAGTCCAAGCCAGTGGAAAAGTTCCTCCTGCCATTTCCATATCCTCAGCGCCTGCTCTATTTTTTCCGTAAACCCCTCCCTCAAAATCAGCAGTGACGAATACATCATTCCCTTCTCTGTAATCTATATTCATATACAGCTCATCATCAGTGCTGAATGAAGCAAGCTCTGTTGCACATGGGTGTTCGCTGTTAGAAACATCAACAGAAAAATTGCTGTATGGAGGGTGGAAACTCTGACCCATCACCCATCCCCCCCCGGTGATATCTCCATAGTCATTCCAGGTATCGGGAACGCAACCTGATATGTGAATACAGACAAAACCATTGCCGGAGCTGATATATCCCTTTAAAGCGTTCTGTTGGTCAGGATCTAGGGCCATATCCCCCTCTCGCAGAGTGTTAAAAATCAAAGCATCCGACCTGCCTAAAGTCCCATCAGTTAAAGCATCTGCATCTTCCCTGACCGTAACAGTATGACCAGCCCCCTCTAAAAACTCTTTTAAAACCGGGGTGGATTCCTCATATGGATGTCTACCTCCACTCATTAATAACAAATTCATGAAATCCTCCTTTCACCTACTTTACTTTTTAAACTAAGCCGTCACTAAACCATTTCAAGAATCACCAATTTCTCCCCCACCATATAGCCTATTAATATTTTTATAAATATCCGGATTCAAATCTCTTCCTTCTAAAGAAGGATGTTCAGGAGAATATCTATGGGCCCTAAACACCATATTGGTAGGGTCACCTGATCTCAAATCGGGAGCATAGAAAGGGTTTATGTACTCCCAGACAACCCTCCCATTTTTCGTAACTTCAAAGATCCTACCGAAAGCTCCTTCACAAATAAGAGTATTCCCGTTGTCTAACCTTTCGGCACTACTAATATGAAAACTATAGAACGCGAGTGCTGGAGTTTCAGTGTACTCCCATTCAATTTCATTAGTTACAGGATTTACTTCAATGACTCTGGACCTATCCATACCTTGAGAATGGCTACCGTTATCAAAAATCAATATGTTTCCATTTTCAAGAACTGTGGGATGATGTTGATGAAACACATTTCCAGGGCCCCATTTCCAGACAAACTCCCCAGTTTCTCTACTTATTATTCCCACCGTGCTAATGTTTCTGAAGCTTACTAAAAAATCACCATTGGGCATTAAATTTAAGCTATTAGCATGCGTCCATTCGCGGCGATGCTCTAAAGGACAAATTACGTCTTCATCAAAGTCCAATTCACTGTATATTTCCCATTCGTTTACAGTCTCTCCACCTGTGCCAATCTCCCTTATAACATCACCTAATATAGTTTTAGGGTCATCCTCTCTGGGATGACCTCCTTTTACCTGTCGAGAGATGTCCTCATCCAGTTCTTTAAATAAAAGTGCTCCTGTATTCCCGTTGGGTAACCTAGTGTAATCGTGATGCAGCATAGGATCTTTGTATTCCCATACAATTTCTGAATCCCAATCCATCTCTATAAGCGAGGATGAGGACCCTCCTAGACCTTTGACAATGTCTACATCTTCAGGAGGTTTAGTTCTAGCCAATAAATTCCCATTTTCTAGAAGGTAGGAATATATTATCCCGCCATCGTAGTTCCATCTGTGGACAACCCGGCCCAGATTATCAATCATGGTGGCATGGTTGCCGCCATTGGTGTTGAACAAGGTATACCCGTTGAAAGTGTTGGAAGGGGAATTATGTATCAGTCCAACAGGATGGTGAATCGATCTACCCATGGTATCTCCATTTTTGAATTCTAGAGGTTCTATTAAGCCTAAAGAATTACATTGTTAAAGGCGTATCGGTGCGATTAGCCCACTCACCCATCGAGCCGTCATAATTTCTTTTATTCTCGTACCCTAAAAGGGTAAGTACAAACACTCCGTGCGCCGCACGGATTCCACCCTGTCAATAAGTTATTACTTCCTTTTCAGGAGTAACACCGACGGCTTCTAACATATTCCTTAGCTCACTCGGACTTTTTATAGTGTGATACTTGTCATCTGTTATGAAGTTCAACCATTCCAGGTGTACAGACCCAGGAACCCGACCGGACCTAGAATTACCTCTAGAATTTGTCCCATCCCATTCCCCATCTGATCTCACATCTAGGAAAACAACGTCTGAATCGTCAATTTTGGAAACAGCCTGATCCAAAGTGCATATCAACGTATCATCAGAAGACGGAGTAAACGTCACTTCTATTGGTACAGGTGGGTCTATCGATACCGGCCTCCCCTCGTCAAACCATTTTTTCCATCCACCGTCTAGCACTTTGGCATTGGTGTGACCATAGTAGTTCAATACCCACCAAAACCTGCTAGCCCAAAGGCTTCCACCGCTGTCATAAGTCACCACTGTTGTGTTATCTCCTATACCCATACTCTCAAAAAGTTCTTTTACAACTTCAGGCTCTGCTACCCATGGATATGCCTTGGAATCATCAGGGTAAAGAGGATGCTTAATATAGTGATGAACCTTTATCCCAACAGCACCTCTTATATGTGCACGTGAATATGAATCGAACATATCACAATCCACTATCCTGATACTTGGATCATCTATATGATCATTTAGCCATTCAGTATCAACAAGTATTTGTGAATTAACGAAATTTTCAGTGGTCAAAATATCCCTCCATCTCTTTGGCACCTATAAGGCTATGCATAATATCTGTGGTTGCATAAGATAAACGACTAGTTGCCAGCGGTCAAAAAAGGAATCACCTCTTCTGCTATCGTTTCCAAATGGAACATATGGTCAAAAACTGGATTGAACATTAGCATACCGGCACCAGAGTCAATCAAACGTTGCAGTTCAGGAATGATCTCATCGCTAGTTCCCCATATCGACACCTGTGACCCAAGATCTGGGTTGCCATAATTCGCTTTAAACCAAGTCCTCAACTTTTCTTCAGCTCTAGACTTGTCTGAATCTATTGCAACATAAACCCTTTTGGATATTTTAAAATCATTCTCAGATTTATTGAGATAACTTAATTCCTTTTTAATTATTCCCATATGTTCTACAAATTGATCAGAAGTTGTAGATCCAGCTCCCATCCATCCGTCCCCGTATTTTACAGCTCGTTTTAAAGCATCCGGATGCCGACCACCAAACCAAATTGGTGGATGTGGTTTTTGCAATGGCTTTGGATAAATTGGCAGGCCGTCAAAGTTCCAGAAGTCACCTTCTATGTTAGGGGATTCTTCGGTCCACAGGCTTTTTATAACATTCAACGATTCAATAAAATGGCGCACTCTTTTAGAATCCGGGCCATCCATTAGAGAATAGTTTCTGGGATTGCCACCTAATGCATAGCCCAGTATTAACCTTCCGCCAGACATCTGATCTAAAGAAGCCAGTTCTTTGGCTAGTAAGATAGGATTTCTTGTGGATCCTATTATCACAGCAACTCCAAGATCCGCAGTTGATGTTAATGACGATATATAGCTGAGAAGATTAATAGGCTCTAATGAAGAGATTTCTCCAATAATTTTTTCTTGTACCCAAAGACCTTTGTATCTAAGATCTTCTGCGACTGAAACAAATTCTTTGATAAGCCCCATATCAACGGGTCCATCGATAAAGGATTGGGGAACAGAAATACCACTTGGTATGTGCTTATCACCATTATTCACAGAGAACTCCTAATAGTTTACTCAGATTTCCAATGATTGGGCACAATTGGCGCTACATCATGACCAAACAATTTTTCTGTCACCCATTCTTCAGCAAACATCCCGTCTCTGTAACTTGATCGTTCCGAAGTGTGCAATGTAACTTGGCCACTCATATTTTCTTTAAATTCAGAAAGGGTTTTACTATCATGAAGGCCCCCTTCATGGTCAGCCATGATAAGAGTCTCAGCTGTTATGGCAGATGCGTGAAATTTCAGGTCGTAATAGGCCAGAATTTTAGAAACTTCGTCTCTTTTTTCTGGATTCAGTCTAAAATAATCGTTAAATTCTTCCAAAGGGTATGAGGAAGTTTGCGATGCTTGTTGGATTGAGTCATATAGAAAAGATGGGGTCGAAACTATATGAGTGACTGCTCCATGCAAAGCTCCCGCCAACAAGGCATTATCATTTCCCCAAGCGACAATCGACGATTTATTGATGTAAGGGCATGTCAACAAAAAATCTAATCCTCTGAGTGTGTCTGCTACTATACCTCTGTAAACGTATGTAGACATTGATTCAATCCCATCTGTCAGTTGACCAGGATACATAGCAGAATAAGGGCTGTCAGACGTTCTCATTCCTCTGCAAGCAACAGAAAAAGTGATGTATCTACTTCTTATTTGATTAGATGTTCCTTGTGGGATTATTTCCAAGACGCTAGCATTTTTGGGGACGTAATAAATGACAGGGAATGGACCGTCCCCTTTGGGAACGCTGAGATATCCATAAATTTTGTACGGTCCTATGCTAGACATATGAACTCCGTAGAGATCTGCGAAGTCAGTTGAACGCATTTGGAGTATTTCAGTCTCAGCAGCCACAGGAATCTCACTTAACTCTTTCCCAAGTGAATACCAAAATTGTCCGAAGTCTATCGGTCTGTTATCGATCATTTCTGCTCTACCTTTTTAAATGCTCGTCAAAAAATTGATCTATTATTGCGGAATGCACATATCTTCCTGCCTCATGGCCATGACCATCATATTCAAATAACTTCTTATCCTTACTACCTATAGTCTCAAAAAGTGAATATCCTGTTTCAGGAGGGCAAACGTTATCTTGTAACCCTATGTTGATTATGATCGGACAGCTTATTTGATCAGCGAACGATATCCCGTCAAAATAGGCCAGAGTATTCTCCACCTGCTCTGAACTATCCGGATTTGTACGAAGATAGTCATTAATTTCTTGGTAGGGATAAGTATCCGTTAATTCAATAGCGTCCATGAACCCACACAAATACGGCGCTCCTGCAGAAGCAGCTTTGATCTCTTTCCTCATAGCCGAAGTTGTTATTGTTAAGCCTCCCCCCTGGCTACTCCCCGCCACCCCGATTCTGTCGCTATCCACTTCCTTTCTACTCAATAGAAAATCCACACCACGCCAGGCATCAGCATAGAAACCTCGATACGAATAAGTATTTCTATCCACTATTCTATGTGTAAGTAATCCAGGATACCCCGGATCAAATTGGTTTCTACTTCTGACTTTTCCTCTTGGATTTATGGACAAACACGCATAGCCTTTAGCAGACCAGTCCTTTGGAATGGGAGGGTCACTTTGATACCCAGGGACCAAAAGGATAGCTGGCAGCCGTTCCTTCGGGGAATTTGGAACTGAATACCAGCCAGATACTCTAACGCGATCCAAACTATCAAAGAAAACTTGATACACAGTGGTATTCTCATCTGATCTGAGTTTATCCTCCTCACATACGATATTAAGTTCTATTCCAGCTAATTCATCTATGACCAATCCCCAAAATTCGTTAAAATCGTCTGGTTTAATAACCCTGCATTTATAATCTCTGTCCACTCCCATGCTTTTACTCCTACCAATTCAGAAAAGGGCACAAAATTCACAAGCCAAAGGATTTTACCTCAATGAATAACCTAGTCAATCTTATCTATAGAGAATCATAATCTATGGCCAATCTTCTAATAAATTTCGCGAACTGTTCATAAGAAATTACTAATGATTTGGTCTATGCACAGCCATGAAAAAAAATATTGGGTATCTTTGATACTGATATTGGCTATTGCCTCAATTCTCCGACTCAATGGAATAAATTGGGACGAAGGATTCGGCTTCACCCCTCATCCAGACGAAAGAGCTATATTGATGAAGAGTTGGGAAATAGAATTTCCCAAGTATTCCAATCTCTCATTAATTTTTGACCAATCCAACAGCCCTTGGAACCCAAACTGGTTTGCCTATGGTAGTTTCCCAATTTATTTATTGGAATTTGTCCAATCCTTTTGGGAGCTGATCACCGGATCTGAAATATTTGACTCCAGAATTATGGCCAGATCACTTTCTACTTTGGCTGACCTGGGGACTATAATTGGAACAGCTCTGTTGGCAAGGGCTTGCTTTGGGAATAAGGTCAGCCTGCTAGCAAGTGTCCTAGTCTCATTTTCAGTAATTCATATTCAGCTTTCAAACTTCTTTGCTTTTGACACCTTTGTAACTCTTTTTTCCATCTGGACTCTATTTTTCCTACACCGCGTTACAAAGAAGGGCGCCTTAAAAGACTCCTTAATAGCTGGAATATTAATCGGATTAGGATTAGCTTCAAAGATAAGTATTTTCCCAATTTTAGGCGTCTTTATATTCGCGCACCTAATAGGTTCCATTGGCTATTACTTTGGACCTGGCAAAATTCGATTCCCTATTTCCACTGCGAGCAAAAACATGGGTATTGGCTTAATCGCAGGATTGGTTGCCTTTGTGTTAGCTGAACCGTATGCGTTCCTTGATTGGAACCAATTTATTGCCGATAACAAAGAGCAGTCTGAAATGGTAAGAAGAATTAGAGACTACCCGTATACAAGACAGTATATTGACACAACACCTTACCTATATCAGATAGTCCAGTTAGGAAAATGGGCCATTGGATGGCCATTCACAATTATAGGACTGCTCGGAATATCTTCAGCCTTAGTATCTAAACAACACTGGAAATCAGGGATTTTCACCGTTTTTATTTTTCTTATGCTAAGCCTTGTACTCATTGTATCTAATTCGATCCTGATGATTGTGATCAGTTCATCCATTGCTTTTTTGGCCCTAATATTCAATTTTGTTTTGAGAGGAGAAAAGGCTTTAGGAAAATTATTAATCATATCTTGGATTATTCCTTATGCTCTTATAGTTGGTAGTTTTGAAGTTAAGTTCACAAGATATCTACTACCTGTAATACCATTATTTGCAATATTGGCCAGCCTCCTATTAGTGGAGATGGCAAGCAAGTCCAGAAAAATTATCCAATTAGTTGGCTATGTACTATCCGTTCTAGTAATAGTTTCCACAATTGTTTTGGGATTAGCCTACCAAAACATATATGACACCGCCCATCCAGGGGTGGCGGCATCTGAATGGATCACCGAAAACGTACCGAATAACTCTATTCTCCTGAAAGAACATTGGGAGGAAAGTCTTCCAAATCTGGAAAAATATAACGTTCGGGAACTTCCGATTTATGACCCTGACACTCCAACAAAGTTAAATAAAATGACGACACATCTATCAGAATCAGATTATTTGATAATTTTCAGTAATCGTCTTTACGGGACAGTCACTAGGATTCCCCACCGATATCCCTTGATGACCGGGTATTACCAGGCCTTGTTCTCTGGTGATCTGGGATTTAAGCCAGCGCATATAGAAGATTCCCATATGTCTTTTGCAAAAATCGAAATGTATGAAGATTCTTTTGCTAGAACGAATCTGAAATCAATCAATAAATCATTTCGGTACGATGAAGGCCTTAGTATCAACGGGGGGTTTGCAGATGAAAGTTTCTCCGTATATGACCATCCCAAAGTAATTATTTTCTCTAACACAAAAAAACTGAGGGCCAACGAACTAAAAGCCATCATTGAGCAAAATGCAATCACCTTTATATCCGGTGGTCAAACTCAATCGAACAATAAAGAACTATTTCACGACTTAATGATGTCCGAGAAAACACAAATCAGCCAACAAAAAGGGGGTACATGGTCACAAATAGTAAGCAAAGAATCTAGAGCAAACCAATACCCGCTCCCACATTGGATCGGATATTTGGCTCTTATTTCTTTGATCTCATTTCCGATCAGCTATCAGCTGTTTTCAAGGTTTGATGACAAAGGATATTTGTTGGGTAAAACCGTAGGGCTACTGGCAATATGTTTCATCACGTGGTTTTTATCTAGCCTACATCTCTTAAGCTTCGGAAGATCTACTTTATGGGTTGCTATAGGAATAGTCACCTTAGTTTCTATGTCAATAACCGTGAGGGTATACCGGGACATATGGACATATTTTAAAAACAATTGGGTAAAAATATTAAGCCTCGAAACTTTATTTCTGGGATTGTTCCTGATATTTATTCTTATACGAATGATGAATCCCGATCTATGGCATCCGTATAGAGGCGGCGAAAAACCGATGGATCTGGCGTATTTGAACGCTGTGGTCAAATCAACCTATATGCCTCCATACGATCCTTGGTTTTCAGGCGGATATCTAAATTATTATTACTGGGGCCAATTTATAGTGGCCTCTTTAATCCACTTAACTGGGATAACTACAGAAGTGGCCTATAACTTGGCAATTGCTACTTTCTTTGCTCTAGCGTCTTGTTCAGCATATTCCATAGGAAGAAACCTGATCACAGGAAACAGGAAAACAAATATGATACCCCCTGCTGTGGCCGGGGTGATTTCTATGTTTTTCGTATGCTTAATTGGCAATCTGGACGGTCTCTACCAAGTATGGGATTCAATCAGATTTGGTTCAAACATTCTTACAGATTTCGATTACTGGAGAAGTAGTAGAATGATGCCCCCCGACCCTCCTGGACACGAGATAACGGAGTTCCCATTCTTTACGTTCCTTTTTGCGGACCTCCATGCCCATTTAATTTCTATTCCTTTTACTCTTTTAGTGTTAGGTATCTCCCTTCAAATAACCCTGAATAATACAAAGCAAGTATTGTGGAAGCAGCTAGCAAATCTATCATTCCTAGGATTGGCAGTTGGTTGTTTGGCGGCAATTAACACCTGGGATGTACCTGTCTATGCCAGTGTTGTAATTGGTGCTCTGCTAATAGGAGAAATTAGGCAAACTGGTGGTTTAGGTATATTGATCTTTTTCCGAACATTCGGAAAATCTGCCTACGCTATGTCTGTATCTTATCTGTTATTCCTTCCTTATCATCTCAACACTGTAACTTTTTTCAACTCGATAGAAAGAACTACTAACACAACTACTTTTCTGCAATTTTTCTCGATACACGGCCTATTTCTAACAATCGTTTTATCCTGGTGTGCCTATTCTCTGTATCCATTCATCATTAAGTTTTTACGAATGTGGGTATCTCCAAAATATTTCTTAGCAAAAACTTATAGTTCTCATCCTAAATTCTTACTTATCACTCTGGTAGCTTTGTTAACCATCACATACGTAGCCGTGGGGACATTATCCGGAACATTTGGAGGAGCGATTCCAATATCAGTTCTAGTAATCTTTCTTTTATGTATTGCCTGCTTTTTTATATTCAAAAAATCAAAAAGCTCTTATTCGGATGCCTTTTTTCCTTGTCTTCTAGCAATAGGAGCTTTCTTTGTGGCCATTGGCGTTGATATCTGGCGAATTGAAGGCGATATAGACAGGATGAACACTGTGTTCAAGTTTTACTTACAAATCTGGATTATTCTCGGAATAGCAGCATCCTACTTCTTATATCGTCTACTCAATAGAACTCAATTTAGGTCCAAAGCAGCTATTTTATTTCCATGGATCATACTCATAATCCTACTGGGCTCAGGCAGTCTAATTTATACAACGATAGGAACTATTGACAGAACACAGGATCGGTTCAGTTCATCTAAAACACGATTTACTCTCAATGGATATGCCTTCACTGAAACTTCCATTTATGAAGATGAAAATGGTGACATTGATTTATCTGCCGATATGACAGCAATCAATTGGATCCGAGAAAACATTCCTGGATCACCGATCATCCTTGAAGGAATAACACCCTCATATCGTTGGGGCAGCCGGGTCTCTACACATTCGGGTCTGCCAACAGTCATAGGCTGGGAATGGCACCAACAGCAACAGCGATGGGAACACCAAAATGAAATCAATGCTCGGATGAATGATGTCGACGCGATTTACACAACGCCTGGATTTCAGGTCGCACGAGACCTTCTGGATAAATACCGGATCAAATACATATTCGTAGGAGAGGTAGAAAAACTCTATTATCCAGCCATAGGATTGGAAAAAATATATAGCGGACTCGATGGAAAACTCGAGAAAATATATGACCAGCATGGAGTTGTAATTATGAAAGTGAAAAATATGTAGCGACCAGAAAAGTATGGTCTGGGCAAGCATCAACATTTTTACCTAGGTCAATATGTTTGACACTGCTTATCGACATATGGACAATGGCACTTACCTTTTAGCTAGAGTTTATTACTGAAATATGCCTTTTGGTGCCCTTGAAGAAATCATAGTTTTGGACCTTTCCGATAGATTGGCTGCTTCCTTTTGTGCAAAAACGCTTGGACTATATGGATGTGAAGTAATTAAAGTCGAATCTCTAGAAGGAGACCCACTTAGGCAATGGACAAGTCCAACCCAAAACGGCCAAGTTGATGATAGCCCGATATTCCTCCATTTAAACGCCGGTAAAAAAAGTATCTCCATGGATTTGCACAGCAAAAAGGGTCAAAGCCTCCTAGCTGATTTGATGAAAGTATCTGATGTCGTAATCGAAAGCCAAAAGCCAGGCCACTGGGAGGAAAAGGGTTTATCCTACAATCAAATTAAAAATATTAATCCATCAATTATTTTTACCTCAGTCACTCCTTACGGACAAACAGGACCTTATAAAAATTTCGCATACGATGAATTAACTCTCTTCGCCATGACAGGAGCCATGAATAGAGAGGGTCTTCCAGATAGGGAACCCTTAAGATATGCAGGTGAAATAGCACAATATTTTGCAGGCAATGCTGCGGCGGCTGCTACTGCTTCAACTCTATTTAAAAGAACTCTAACAGGTGAGGGAGATTGGTTAGACATCTCGATACAAGAATGTATGGCAGGGCATCCTCATCAGATAGGAAGGAGAGCTCCATACATTTACGCCGGCGAACCTGATCCTAGATCACAACCAAGAACCTCTGCGTCTGGCGCCAGAGAACCATATGCTGTTGGAACCTTCAGATGTAAAGATGGTTACTTTAGCTTTTTACCATTAGGTCCGCGCATGTGGCCTAATATCGCGAAAATGATCAACCGAGAAGATCTAATGACTCACCCAAAATATGACGACACCATCAAAAGGTCTGAAAATAAAGATGAATTGGAAGCTATCTTTCAAGCTTGGCTAAATGACAAAACTCGGGAAGAAATTTTCAAGGCAGTGCAAGCTGCAGGGGTTCCGGGATCACCGATCTTACAGCCAGAAGAAGTTCACAAAAATGAACAATTTATTGCGAGAGATTTTTTTCAAGATGTAACTCATCCAAATGGCCAAACTTTGCGTATGACAGGCGACCCCTTCCGACTGTCAAATACCGCCAACTCTCAGATCGAGCCTGCCCCTACACTAGGACAAAATACAACCCAAGTGCTTCAAAATCTCCTACAGATGTCATATGACGAAATAGAAACCCTGACTACGGAAAAAATCATATGAAATTAGGTGCCAGTAAGCCACTATCAACAATTAGGGCCCTAGAACTATCTGAAATTTGGGCTGGTCCATTTTGTGGTTGCCTGATGGGGGACATGGGAGCTGAAATAATCAAAGTTGAATCTATTCAACGAATAGGCAGAGGGCCAATAAATCCCCCTTCAAATGCAGGTGGATATCCTGATGATGATCCTGGAAATGATCCCTGGAATCGTCAGTCCAATTTCAACGCTATAAACAGAAATAAGAAAAGCCTCACTCTTGATTTAAAAACAGAGCAAGGCTTGAATGCTTTTAAAGATTTGGTGTCGCAAAGTGACATCGTTTTTTGCAACTATGCTCGAACCGTAATGGAGAATTTTGGACTTAGCTACGACGAAGTTAGGAAAATCAAACCAGATATAATTTACATGCTGATGCCAGGTTACGGGAACACCGGACCTTATGCTGACTATCGTAGTATGGGAATGGCGATAGATGCCATAACAGGACATTCTTTTTTGAGAGGTTATCCAGATATGGATCACTCTTCGAATTCACTAGTTCACCATCCAGATGCTGTGGCCGCAACAAATGGAGTGATGGCGATTGCTTCAGCTCTAGTTCATCGAACAAAAACCGGAGAAGGCCAATTTATTGATATGTCTCAAGCAGAATCGTTTATGACACATCTTGGAGAAATATATCTTGAGAATCAAATGCAATCTTTTTCCCGGCAAAGGAGAGGTAATCGCCATCCAGATTTCGCTCCTCAAGGAGTATACAAATGCTCCGGGGAAGATAATTGGATAGCAATAAGCATTAAATCTGAAGCAGATTGGTCTAAGTTCAAAGCAACAGTTGCAAATAACCATTTAAATTCAGACGTCTTTGATACTTTGTCGGGTAGGCAGCAAAATCACGACCAAATAGATAAAATCATCAATGAATGGACTTATAGTCAGGATAGGTACGATGTATTGAATAGACTCCAATCGGACGAAATAACATCGGGAGTTGTATTAGATTGTGGGGCTGATTCATATGCTGACCCTCATTTAAATGAAAGGGATTTTTTTCAGATAGTTGAACATCCATCCGCAGGAATTTATCCAATGACTGGGCCAATTTTCAAATTCGAAAGTTCTAATGGTCATGTTATTCACAATCCAGCACCGTGCCTAGGCCAAGACAACATGTACGTATTAAAAGAAGTGCTTGGTTATGGTAACGACAAAATAACCCAATTTGAAGCGAATGAAATAATTGGTACCGTGCCATTACCAGGATCAGATATGGGAGGATCCCGGAGGGTGGCAAAGTAAAAATTACGAAGGCTAATGACAATGACAAAAGTGTCTATTGAAGGGAACAAATGGATAGTAGATGGAATCCCAACCTACTCTGATATTAAATATCGGGGAAACAGCATCGAGGGTCTACTTCTAAACGCTAGAATGGTTAACGCAATCTTTGACGATGAAAACCCCTACACTCGCGACATCTGGAATTACCCTGATACTGGTGAGTGGGATGCCGACAGGAATACCAATGAGTTTGTTGCGATGTTACCTGAATACAGAGAACATGGATTAGCAGCCATAACTGTAAACTTACAAGGTGGAGCTCCTTCAGGTTATTACCGCCTAAATCAATTCCGCGAATTTATGCATCAAAAGGGAATATCAGGGAGCGACTCAGAGATATGGAAAGGTTTGCCATCTCCAGAATCTCAACCTTGGGATAGTTCAGGATTTACCCCTGACGGCAGCTTAAAAATTGAGTATACCCACAGACTCAACAGAATATTAGAAAAAACAAACCAATTATCTATGGTGGTTATACTCGGTCTTTTTTATTTCGGGCAAGATGAAAGACTGCAAGATGAAAAGGCAATAAAATCTGCTGTCCGTAATGCCTGTGAGTGGGTACTTTCTAACGGCTATGAAAACGTTGTAATTGAGATCAACAATGAATGCAGCGTTCCAAAATATGAACACGAAATATTGCAACCCCATCGAGTTCACGAACTCATCAAATTAGCCAAGTCGGTAAGCATAAATTCTAGAAGCCTTTTGGCTGGCACAAGTTATGGAGGTAATACAATCCCCGGAAATAATGTGACAAAGTCATCGGATTTTATATTAATGCATGGAAACGGTGTCACCGAACCGAGCCGAATTTCCGAAATGATAAAAGAGACTAGAGAACTGTCAGATTGGGTCGATATGCCCATATTATTCAACGAGGATGATCATTTTGAATTCGACAAGGAAAAAAATAATTTCAACTGCGCAATAAATTCATATGCAGGATGGGGCTATTTTGATCCAGGCGCTGGAGCTGGTGGCAACGCTGCATTTGGAGATTATGAAAATGGTTACCAACTAATACCAGTAAATTGGTCCATTAATACCAACCGAAAAAAAGATTATTTCCGATACCTTGATGCCATAACCTCTGGAAACTTGTCGGCATGACTTTAAAAAAAGTCGCCCCTTATGGTGCTTGGGAATCTCACATTACCACCGAATTAATTGTTTCAGAATCAATTAGTCTAGGGGATGTTCTTCTATCTGATGGAAACGTATTCTGGCAAGAAATGAGACCGTTGGAAGGTGGCCGGTATACGATCATGCATCAATCTGAGGATGGTGCGAAACATGAAATATTACCCAAATCATACAACGCCCGAACTCGTGTTCATGAATATGGTGGGGGAGCGTTTTTAGTAGATAAATGTGAAGTATATTTTTCTAATTTTTCAGACCAACAGATATACAAGACGACGCTGACCGGTACCGAGGCATCTCAAGTCACATATGACTCTACTTTCAGGTTCGCCGATGGGGTTATAGATTCACAGAATCACCGCATTATTTACGTTGCTGAAAAGCACGACGGTAAAACAGAACCTGTTAACTGCTTAGTCTCGGTCAACCTGACCAACGCCGGAGAAATCACTACTATCGCTAGCGGGGCAGATTTTTATTCTTCTCCTGTAATAAGCCCTAACGGAGAAAACCTGGCATGGATTCAATGGAATCATCCCAATATGCCCTGGGATTCCACTGAACTTCATATTGCCGATTTGGAAGAAAACGGTATTCGAAATTCCAGAAAGATCTTGGGACAAGGCGAGTCAATTTGTCACCCTCTCTGGTCACCACAGGGAGTACTGCATTACGTATCTGATATTTCAGGATGGTGGAACATTTACAAATATGAGAATGGCATGTCGCATAATCTCACACCATATGATGCTGAATTCACACAAGCGCAGTGGGGCTTAGGGGTTAGATTCTATGATTTTATTGACGATGGGCAAATACTATGTTCATACAATACCCTAGGATTTTGGAAAATCGGCCTCTTAGACACGATTACTTTGAAACTGTCTGACGTAGATATTATCCCCGATATGACTGAGATCAATAGATCAGGCCTAAAAGCCAACAAAGGAAAAGGATTGTTGGCAGCAGGCTCAGCAGACACCTCCCATACCTTATACCTCTATCAACTTGATAGCATCCAAAAACTTATAAAGGTACAAGAATCAACGCAAAACAAAATAGATTCTACACATTTTTCAAAGCCACAACCGGTGAAATATATGACATCGGATGAGCAAGAATGTCATGCCTTTTATTACCCTCCCACCAATATAAATTATGAGGCACCCAAATCTACGAAGCCTCCTCTCATAATACTCAGTCATGGAGGCCCTACCGGTGCTACTTCTACTACCCTTAATTTAAGTATTCAATACTGGACTAATAGAGGATTTGCAATATTAGACGTCAATTACCGGGGTAGTACTGGTTATGGAACAAAATACAGGAAAGCACTGAATGGTAATTGGGGTGTAAGTGATGTAGATGACTGCGTTAGTGGTGGCAAGTATCTCGTGTCCGAAGGTTTAGCTGATCCTGGAAAAATTGCTATCAAGGGGGGGAGTGCTGGAGGTTTCACAACTTTAGCCTGCCTGGCATTCACCGATTTCTTCAAGGCAGGAGCAAGCTATTATGGCGTTAGTGACTTGACTGCTTTGGCGGAAGAAACACATAAATTTGAATCAAGATACCTAGATTCAATGGTTGGGAAATATCCGGAGGAAATCCAAAAATACATAGAGAGATCTCCTATAAACCACACCGACAATTTATCTTGCCCTGTAATTTTGTTTCAAGGATTAGAAGATAAAATCGTATTACCAAATCAATCTCAGAAAATGTACTCTTCTTTGAAGTCAAAAGGTATCCCGGTATCGTACCTCGAATTTGAAGGAGAACAGCACGGCTTCAGGAAATCCGAAAACATACAGAGAACATTAGCAGCAGAGTTGTACTTTTACTCCCAAATATTTGAATTCGACCCGTTTGAGCCCATAGAACCAATTAATATCGAAAATCTGTAGCCTATTTTCAAAGCCCTTCGAATCTCAATTGCATTTCATCATGAAGACTTTCAGCTGATGAAAATCCCGAAACCCCTACCCCAATTAATCGATATTTTTCATCTGAATTTTTCAATTCGTAATTTAAAAGTTCCAGGGCCGATTCTGTAATTTCAGATGAAATTTGAACTTTCTCTAAAAGTGTCTTTTGCCTAGTGAGGGTGGTGAAATTAGATCGCTTTAATTTTAACTTTACTGTGCGACCTCGTATATCTTTTTGTATTAATGAATCGGCAACCTGGCCACTCAATCTCATTACTATCTCAGTGAGATCTCCTCGGTCTGAGGTATCGACTAACAGAGTGGTCTCAGAACTAATTGATTTACGTTCCCGTTGAGTTATTACCGGCCTGAGGTCCACTCCATTGGCGATGTTTTTAATATACATAGCATTGCTCCCAAAAATATCAGAAAGCACCTTGATAGGCTGTGCAGAAAGATCTCCCACCGTATTTATCGATAAATTGTGCAATTTCTCTGAGCTTTTGGGTCCAATCCCCCACACCACTTCAATCGGTAATGGATGCAGAAAAGAAATTTCATCGCCCGGCCTAACAACCGTGAGGCCATCAGGTTTATTAATTCCTGAGGCAATTTTTGATACTGACTTAGAAGTAGAAACCCCAATCGAAATGGTTAGACCTAGGTCTGAGGAGATACTTTCTTTTAACTTTTTTGCGATTTGGGGTGGAGTAACATTTTGTTGAATGACATCTGTGACATCCAAATAGGCTTCATCCAAAGATAATGGTTCTACGAGAGGGGTGATATCTCGGAACACTTCCATTACTTGCCGAGAGACTTCCCGATAGACTGAAAACCGAGGTGATACCACTACTACATCTGAGCATTTTCTAACTGCAGTACTCATCGGCATGGCCGACTTTATGCCATATTTTCTTGCCTCGTAGGAGGCTGATGCTACCACCCCACGTTTACTGGGGCTGCCGCCAACGGCTACTGGCCTATCACTCAGTTCAGGAAAATCTCGCTGTTCCACTGAGGCATAAAAGGCATCGAAATCAGCATGCAATATGCCCCTGTTATAACTTGAGTTCACATCTTTCCCTTTAGGAATTTAAATCCGGATGGAGACCAATTCAGTCTTGAAGAATAAAGCTTAACTTAGTATTGACAAGTATGGTATGGGCTAGCTAGAATGGAAGACTGTATGATTACACATGCGCTGGTTTGCACAAACGTATTAACAAATCCACCTATCTTGGCGTTTTTAAATTACCGCTCTTCTTTCTCAGAAGGGCTTTTCTCCCGTACTAACTAGGAATATTTCTTTCCCCGAAGGAGTGTAAGTCTCATGGCCTCTTCTGCATTGCAGGATAATAGTATTGTTTTCCCAAGAACAAAATCTTTTTCTAAAATCGACACGGTTCTAGATGTACCTGATCTGATTGACGTTCAGAAAGAATCCTTTAAGTGGTTTACCACAAATGGACTAACCGAACTTTTTGATGAAATTTCACCGATTGAAGACAATCAAGGGCAAAACCCACGCTTCTCTCTCCGGTTTGTAGATTTTGAGTTTGAAGAGCCAAAATTCAGTGAAGATTATTGTAGGAGCCAAGAAAAAACATTCGAAGCCGCCCTATATGTAACCGTCAGCCTACAAATCAACGCAGCAGGCCCTGGAATGGGAGAAATAAAAGAGCAGCGTCTTTATGTTGGAAACATTCCTATAATGACCACTGCAGGAACTTTTATAATAAATGGCGCCGAAAGAATCGTCGTCAGCCAGCTAGTACGTTCGCCAGGGGTATACTTTACCGAAGATCGGGACGCGGCTACCGGTCGCCCTCTTGCATCAGCAAAGATGATTCCATACCGAGGAGCCTGGATCGAATTTGAAACCAGTAACAGGGATGTTATATATGTCAAAATTGACAGAAAAAGGAAAACTCCTGTTACAACGTTCCTAAGATCCTTGGGATATGAGACCGATGAGGAAATATTAGAATTATTCAGTGATGTAGATACCAACCCCGACCATAACTTCCTACAAACGACCATAGATAAAGATTCAGGTGTCACAAACCAAGAAGAAGCACTTGTTGAATTTTATAGAAGATTAAGGCCAGGTGAGCCTCCAAATGCTGAAAACGCCAAATCCTTAATAAATTCACTGTTTTTTGATAGTAGAAGGTACGATCTAGGCAAAGTCGGACGATACAAATTAGATCGCAACTTAAAAGGGGCGGAAAATGCTGACAGAGATGGAAACTTAGAGGATCGGATCCTTGCCAAAGAAGACATCATAAACCTTCTTAAAAGGCTCATTCAGGTCAATAATTCGGAACGTAGAGCGAATGATATAGACCACTTGGGCAATAGAAGAGTTAGAGCTGTCGGTGAATTGATACAAAATCAAGTACGGGTAGGGCTTCTTCGAATGGAGAGAGTCATCAAAGAAAGGATGACCATTCAGCCAGATCCTGAGAGTACTACTCCAGCCGCGCTAATTAATGTGCGACCTGTCGTGGCGGCGATAAGGGAGTTTTTCGGCGGTTCACAGCTTTCACAATTCATGGACCAAGCCAACCCTCTGGCTGAACTAACCCACAAGAGGAGACTATCAGCCCTTGGGCCTGGAGGTTTATCCCGAGAACGAGCAGGTTTCGACGTGAGAGATGTTCATCACTCCCACTATGGAAGAATTTGCCCAATTGAAACCCCGGAAGGTCCTAACATCGGCCTCTTGGTTTCATTGGCAACATACGCTAGAACCAACGAATTCGGATTTATAGAAACTCCATATAGAAAAATATTAACCCAGGTTGAAAATGGTGACCCAGAAGAGTTGATAGGCCACACGCCTACTGAAGATGTCAAAGCTGACGACGGCAAAACTATTGTCAAAAAAGGCACCCAAATTTCCGTAAGAACTTCAGGAAGAATTTCGGCTCAAAAGAACAAAGTTATTAACGTAAAACCATACGTGTCAAATGACTTAGACGACATAATACATTTATCAGCAGATGATGAGGAAGACTATTATATCGCCCAGGCGAATTCAGCAATTAATGAAGCTGGGGAATTTATCAACGACAGAATCGAGACGAGACGTGGGGAAGAGGTTGGTATGGAGCAAACAGACTCCGTTAGATTCATGGACGTATCACCCCTCCAGTTGGTTAGCGTTTCTACTTCTCTAATCCCATTTTTGGAACATGACGATGCTAACCGCGCCCTAATGGGGTCTAACATGCAGAGGCAAGCAGTGCCATTACTAAAACCGGAAAAGCCACTTGTAGGAACTGGTATGGAAATGAGGGTCGCAAGAGATAGCGGTCAGGTTATGGTTAGTAAAACTAACGGTATTGTCACTAGTGTGACTGGAAACCAGATAATCGTAACAGATGACGATGGTAAAGAAGTTACTCATTCCCTCGTGAAATTCCACAGAAGTAACCAAGGTACCTGCCTTAACCAAAGACCCATTATTGACAAAGGAACACCTGTAAATAAAGGAGACGTTCTAGCAGACGGATCATCCACTGACAGTGGGGAATTAGCATTAGGTCAGAACGTCTTGGTGGCATTTATGACTTGGGAAGGATATAACTTCGAGGATGCGATTATCTTAAGCAACCGGCTTATTAAAGAAGATAAGTTCACCTCAGTACACATTGAAAAACACGAAGTGGAAGCCAGAGACACCAAATTAGGGCCAGAGGAGATTACAAGAGATATCCCAAATATTGGAGAAGATAGCCTCCGCAACTTGGATGAAGAAGGAATTATAAGAGTAGGGGCAGAGGTCTCCAATAGAGATATATTAGTAGGTAAGATCACCCCCAAAGGAGAGACCGAACTTTCCGCGGAAGAGAAGCTCCTACGAGCAATATTTGGAGAAAAAGCTCGTGACGTCAAAGATTCCTCCTTATATGTACCTCACGGACAGGGAGGTAAAGTAATTGACGTAAAAATTCTGGATCGAAACAACGGAGATGATCTTTCGCCTGGAGTAAACAAATTAGTGCGAGTGTGGATAGCGCACACGAGAAAAATCACCGAAGGTGACAAGATGGCAGGGCGTCATGGAAACAAAGGGGTCATAGCAAAGATTCTACCGGAAGAAGACATGCCATTCCTGCCAGACGGTACCCCTGTAGATATAATACTCAACCCAATCGGTGTCCCATCACGAATGAACCTGGGACAAGTACTTGAAACTCACCTGGGGTGGGCCGCAAAAAGATTGGGATTTGACGCAAAAACACCAGTTTTTGACGGAGCTCAAGACTCAGAAATTGAGGATGAGCTGGCCAAAGCGTGGATTATTGAGCAATCAGATGCAGTCCCAGCAAGATCAGTACTCGATAGTGATCCTGACATGGTGAATTTAGACCTGATTTCAGATTTCCTTGAAAAAAGAGGTTTCAAATTCGACGATATTTTCGTGGAATCCGCCCCAGATGCAGCCAGGTATGCTTGCTTAAAGATATGGATGGAAGAGGTCGCAAATAAAGACACTTCTGGAATGACCGTTGACGATTTAATGGAAGAAGCTTTGGTCCTTAACAGAGATTATGGCTTAGCTGCTCCTGTACTAGGGAAATCCACACTCTACGACGGAAGAACAGGGGAATTGTTTGATCAACCAGTTACGGTCGGATACATATACATGCTAAAACTAATCCACCTTGTTGAAGATAAAATTCATGCAAGGGCAACGGGACCTTACTCCTTAATAACACAACAACCTCTGGGCGGTAAGGCTCAGTTAGGAGGACAAAGGTTTGGTGAAATGGAAGTTTGGGCACTTGAGGCCTATAGCGCAGCTCACAATCTAAGAGAGATGTTGACCATTAAATCAGACGATGAAATAGGGCGCGTTAAAACTTATGAGGCAATCGTAAAAGGTGAAGACGTCGCACAGCCCGGAATTCCTCAATCCTTCCATGTTCTCATGAAGGAACTACAGAGCCTAGTGCTTTCCATAGAACTAGAAAATGACGATATAGAAGCGATGCAAGAACAAGGGTTTTCAGGAGAAGATAGCCTGTTTACAGAGTCTTCAGAAATATCAGATCCGCTGGCCTTACTAGAGGGTGCCCTAAATAGCGACTCTAATGAAGAAAGTGAAAATGATAATTCAGAGGAAAACACCTCAGAAATAGATGCAACTGAAACCAATGAAGAATCCAAATCCATCGAAGATGACAGACCTGTACCAGGAGGAGATGACTAATCAAGGATCTACCTCTAATCCCTTAATTTTCACGGAGAATTTGAAATGGCCCAACCAGGAAATGATTTCGACGCAATAACAATCTCACTAGCATCTCCAAATGATGTACAGAGATGGTCTTGGGGTGAAGTAACAAAACCGGAGACGATCAATTACAGGACATTGAGACCGGAAAAGGATGGCCTATTTTGCGAAAGAATATTCGGTCCGACAAAAGACTGGGAATGCTACTGTGGAAAATATAAGAAAATAAGGTTTCGAGGGGTGACGTGCGATCGATGTGGGGTCGAGGTAGCACGCTCCAAAGTAAGAAGGGAGCGAATGGGTCATATAGAGCTGGCGGCCCCAGTGGCTCACATCTGGTTTTCAAAAGGCACTCCGAGCAGGTTGGGCTTGCTATTGGATTTGTCCCCAAGGAACTTGGACCGAGTTCTTTATTTCGCCCAATATCTGGTAACCGATGTCGATAAGGAATTGAAAAGTCAGTTACTAGAGCAACTCCACTCAACTTTAGAAGAAAAAACAGTAGAAAAAGATACAAAAATAGAATCAATAGAAAACACAATAATTGAAGAATATCAATCACAAATAGATCCTCTCCAAGTTATAAAGGAAGAACAAGATTCCGATTCCGAAGATGATGCATCCAAGGATGAGAAAGATACAAAAGAAACCCTCGCCAAAATCGAATCTATAGAAAAAGAACGCGATGAGAAAATCGAGGAACTAATATCTGAGACTAATGATGAGTTTGAAGAAATACTGAATAATATTGAAAATCAAATAACTTCCTTGGAAGAAATTCAAGTAACCAGGTTACTAACTGAAACTCAATACAGAGACAACCGAGATAACTTCCCTGGGGTATTCCAAGCTGGCATGGGGGCTGAGTCAGTATTGTATGTGCTCCAAAACCATATAGACCTTGATGAACTTCGGGATGAGCTACAAGAGGAAATGCAATCCACCTCTGGTCAGAGAAGAAAAAAGGCTATCAAAAGACTACGTGTAGTTGAATCATTCCGGAAAAGCACGAACAGGCCGGAATGGATGATCCTAACCAATTTACCAGTTCTACCGCCAGATTTGAGGCCAATGGTTCAACTGGATGGTGGTAGGTTTGCCACCAGCGACCTAAATGATCTCTATAGAAGGGTAATAAATCGAAATAATAGGCTTAGCCGCCTTATAGAATTACAGGCACCTGAGATTATCATACGAAACGAAAAGCGTATGCTCCAAGAATCGGTGGACGCGTTGATAGACAATGGAAGGAGAGGCAGGGCTGTAGCAGGAAGCCATAACCATAAACTCAAATCTTTATCAGACCTTCTGAGAGGAAAACAAGGAAGGTTCAGACAAAATTTGCTGGGGAAACGTGTCGACTATAGTGGAAGATCCGTAATTATTGCAGGACCTGAATTGAAGTTAAACGAATGTGGTTTACCTAGGCGAATGGCATTAGAATTATTTAAACCATTTGTAATGCATCGACTAGTTTTGAAAGGCTACGCACACAATATAAGAAGTGCTAAAAGACTAGCAGAGCGCAATAGATCAGAAGTTTGGGAAATACTAGGGGAAGTCGTCAAAGAACGTCCCGTATTACTGAACCGTGCCCCAACTCTGCATAGGCTCGGAATACAAGCCTTTGAACCAGTCCTTATAGAAGGAAGTGCAATACGGGTTCATCCATTGGTGTGTACAGCCTTCAATGCGGACTTTGATGGGGACCAAATGGCAGTACATGTCCCTCTATCGAGGATCGCGGTACTAGAAGCAAGAAAGCTGATGCTGAGTACCTTTAACATGCTGGCTCCAAGCTCGGGGGAACCTATCGTCACCCCTTCCTTAGATATGGTTCTTGGGTGTTATTACATGACTTCCATCGATGAAAACGCACATGGCATTGGAAAGCGATTTGCCAGTTTTGAAGATGCGATACTGGCCCATGAAGTGGGTGCGATAGCTCTTAGAGCTCCCATACATGCCCGTAACGAGTCCGGGGAATTAATGGACACTACCGTTGGGCGGATTCTATTTAATAATGTCCTTCCAAAGGATTTACCGTACGTAAACGAAGAAGTCGAAAGAAACAAACTGAAAGAGATAACTGGTAACTGTTTCAGACTGTTGGGGAACGAGGAAGCTGCCGTAGTCTTGGACGATATTAAAAATCTCGGATTCAGGAACTCGTCAAAATCAGGTGTTTCTATAGCAATTAACGATGTGAAAGTTTCGACGAAGAAGGCAGATATCGTGAGTGAAGCTGAGGAAGCAGTGAATCAGCTTGAAGAGCAATACATGGACGGATTGATAACGGAAGATGAACGTTACAATGCTACGGTCAGAATATGGACTGATGCAAACGATAAACTAACCCAAGTTATAGCCGAAGACCTCCCGAACTACGGAGGAATTTACATGATGGCCAACTCAGGAGCTAAAGGAAACATAGCACAAATTAGGCAAATGGCGGGAATGAGAGGCCTTATGTCTAATCCACGAGGCCGAATAATTGATAGGCCAATAAAATCCAACTTTCGGGAAGGATTAACTGTCCTTGAATATTTTATTTCGACTCATGGAGCAAGAAAAGGGCTAGCTGACACAGCATTAAGGACAGCGGATAGTGGATACCTTACCAGAAGACTCATAGACGTTGCTCAAGAAGTGATAGTTACCATAGAAGACTGTGGATCAACCCAAGGAATTGTGGTAGAGGACTATCACGACGACACATTAAAAGACTTGTTCTATGACAGGATTAAATATAGATACACAGCCGTGCCAATTGCAAACCCAGAAACTGGTGAAATAATCATAGAAGCCAACCAACCCTTAAAAGAAGAGGATATTGACACCTTAAAAGAATTGAAAGTCAATATGGTGGAAGTAAGATCTCCACTATCCTGCCAAGCTGAAAAGGGGCTTTGTAAACTGTGCTATGGCCTATCTCTGGCTAATTTACAACCGATAATGATTGGGGATGCAGTCGGAATAATAGCTGCTCAAAGTATTGGGGAACCAGGTACCCAATTGACAATGAGAACTTTCCACACTGGTGGCGTAGCTGGAGCAGATATAACAAGTGGTCTACCCAGAGTTGAAGAATTATTTGAAGCGAGATCCCCGCGCGGCGCGGCAGTATTATCAGAAATTTCAGGAAAGGCTGAAATAATTGAAACCCCTGAGGGTCGTACCGTCCGCATAATAAATTCGGAAGAATTGGTGGATGAATATAACCTAGACGGTTATAAAGCTACCGTAAAAAAGGGCAGCACAGTAATAATTGGAACCCCGATCGCAACTGCCAAAAACTCTGAGGACGATTCGGTAATTCACGCTCGTAATTCAGGAACGGTCGGAATCGATGGTTCGACAATAACAATTACCTGGACAGACGAAGAACAAAGAGAGTATGCAATTCCGGCAGCATCGCACCTAGAAATAACTGAAGGTGATGAAGTTGAGGCAGGGCAAGCCATTACTTCAGGACCTAAAAACCCTCAGCAAATTCTGGAAATCCAGGGAAGAGAGGCCGTTCAATCCTATTTGATTGAAGAAGTGCAGAAGGTATACCGATCACAGGGAGTACCAATACATGACAAACATATTGAAACCATCATCAGACAGATGCTAAGGCGAGTGCAAGTCAATGAGGCAGGAGACACAGAATTCCTACCTGGAGATCCGATGGACCGAAAGGAATTTGAGGAGAAAAACGGTGAGGTAATTGCTGAAGGTGGAGACCCTGCCACTGCTGTCCCCATATTATTGGGAATAACTCGGGCCTCTCTACATATGGATAGTTTCTTAGCAGCTGCTTCATTCCAAGAAACAACCAGAGTTTTAACTGAGTCAGCAGTCACTGGAAAAAGAGATGTTCTGTCCGGATTGAAGGAAAATGTAATAATCGGACGACTAATTCCAGCCCGCTATGACATTACAGAAGAGGGAAGGGAGAAGTTGGGAGTGGCTGAACTGGACAAAATGTTTGACACCGCACAACTGCCTGACTCCCCACCTCCACCAGCTTTGGAGGATGGTTCAGATATTTCCATTTTAGACAGTGATATAAATGGACTAGAAGAACCTCAAGGAATTATAGAAGAGTAAATTCAGATAAATTGACAAGAACACACCCCTCATGGTTTTATGGGGGGGTTAAAAATTGAATATATTCATGGTGCAAGTGCCCTTTAGGGTTTAAAAGAGGAAGTCGGTCAAAGTCCGACACTGTCCCGCAACGGTAGGTCTTTCATAAGACAAGTCCGGTCAACCACTAAGTACCATCATCTAGGTCTTCGCGGAAAGGCCGGGTTGATACACAAACCCTCCCGCCGGCCCACAAATGCATGTGGGCCATTTATTTTCCTGCTAAAGACCAAATTTAAAAAGTCTTATAATAGAAAGGAAAATAAATTGCTCAAAAAGATCTTATTGTCTTGCTCCCTAACCATTGCCTTTATTTTAGCTACCTTTGCATGCTCAAGTACTGATCCTAAAAATCCAAATCCTGCCGCTCCTGCCTCAACACCGCTACCAGCTCCTACTAAAACCTATAACCAATTACTTCCCGCAACCCCTATTGCTGCGATAATACCCACTACAGTTCTTAAAGAAATAGGGTCAGCCGACAAAAAAGGAAAACGGCAAAATAAATATTTTCCTGTTCCAACCCCTGAACCTACCCAAACATTAGTTGCTGAATTTCCACTCACTGTTATAGATAGAAATGGTGAAGACATCGTTTTCACTCAACCACCTGAGAGAATAGTCGCCTATGATGCAGCAGCGGTCGAAACTATTTTTAAAATTGGACAGGGGCACAGAATAATAGGAACCCACAGCTGGGTCTCTTATCCAGCAGAAGTAGCAAATATCGAAAAGGTAGGAGATGCGTTCAATATGAACATTGAACGCATCGTGGCCCTAGAACCAGATTTAGTTTTCCTGTTCTATCCAACATTTAAAGAAGAATTAGAAAAAGCTGGGCTCAAAGTTCTTTTGCTTGAGTCTGTTGATGACAATCTGATGAAAATGGCAAATACTTTCCGAATATGGGGACAAATTACTGGTTCTCCTAACGAGGCTGAATCACTAGCGAAAAACTTTGAAAATAGAGTTGGGAAAATAGAGTCAGTCCTAAGCTCTTACCACTCTGGACCCTCTGTATTTCAAGATGTGGGTGATTTGTGGACTCCTGGGAGCAACACGCTAATGGGAAATGTATTCAACCTCTTGAAACTTCAAAATATAGCCAATGACGTCGACAACTACGGACAACTTAGTCCAGAAGTGATAATAGATAGGAATCCACAATTCATAATTAGTTCCAACCCAGAATTGATCTATACAAATCCAGCTTTCCAAAATTTATTACCAGTAAAAAATAAGTCTGTCTTCAAAGCAAATGACGATTATCTTGGTATTTCAGGTCCAAGATTTATATTAGGTGTAGAAGACCTTGCGTTTGAGTTTTACCCAGGTTTGTTTAAATGAAACCGCTAGAAAGCACAGGCGATAGGGATTTGCTATCAGCCTATACCTATCCTTGGAAAAAAATATTGATTGGGATATTCATAACTGCGGCTTGTGCCCTATCCGCAGTGGCCATCGGTTCCGTGTACATACCTGCTTTTTCCATATTCTCGATTTTGTTTTCCAAATTATTTTTTTTCCAAGGGTCAGATCATCTGACCCCGTCATCACATACAATAATCTGGGACATACGATTCCCAAGAGTTGTACTAGCCTTACTAGTAGGGGCATCCCTAGGAATTTCAGGGGCTACCTACCAAGGTTTATTTAAAAATCCTTTAGCAGACCCCTATCTCATTGGAGTAGCATCTGGAGCCTCACTTGGGGCCACCTTGGTGTTTTTAACAGGACTGCCCTTTACATATGGATATTTCAGCCTTCTTCCTGTTGCCTCATTTTGTGGCGGACTTGCAGCTGTTTATATAGCCTACCTCATCTCACATAACTCTGGAGATACCCAACTATCCACTCTGCTATTAGCAGGTTTAGCTATCGGTGCATTTGCCACCGCAATTACCGGAATTCTTATGTTAAGAAGTGATCCAGACTTGAGACCATTGCTAAGCTGGCTTATGGGTGGATTTATTAGAGCTCAATGGAATCATTCAATATTAATGATTCCATACATGGCAGTGGGAACAATATTTATTTTAGGGTACAGCCGAATATTGAACACGATGCAACTCGAGGAATATTATTCAGAATCACTAGGGGTGGACGTGGAGAAGACCAAACGAGTTCTAATAATCTCAGCAACTTTGATGACTTCAGCTGCAGTTTCATTTAGTGGGTTGATAGGATTTGTGGGATTGATAGCACCTCATGTGATTCGCCTGTTATGGGGTACTGATTACAGAACGATTTTGCCACTTTCAGGAATCGCTGGGGCCGCTTTTCTAGTTCTTGCAGACTTAACAGCTCGGACCATTATAAGTCCAGTCGAATTACCGGTCGGTATCATAACTGCATTAGTAGGATCTCCTTTCTTTGTTTACCTGTTACTAAAGTCCAAAAGGACAATAGAAAATGGCTATTAAAATACAAGACGTTTCTTATAACTACGGCCATGAGGATGTCATAAAAAAAATTAATTTAGACTTTGTCCCGGGCCAATTGGTTTCTCTAGTTGGGCCTAACGGAGCTGGCAAAACAACGCTTCTCAAGTTGATTTCTGGGGTGTTAGAACCAGCTTCCGGACAGATTCATATCTACGATCAGTTGAGCGAGAATCTTAGTCATAAAGAAAGGGCTCTTTTAATATCATTGGTACCCCAAAACCCAAATTTACCGCTGGAAATGGGCATTACTGATTTCATAATGCTGGGGCGTAACCCTCACTTAAAATTACTGCAATGGGAATCAGCAGCAGATTTCAAAATTGCACAAGAATCCATAGACCTTACTGAAATAGATCATCTTATTCAAAGAAAGTTAGGTGAAGTCTCAGGTGGAGAAAGGCAAAGAATAATGTTAGCTTTAGCCATGACGCAACGCTCACCAATAATGCTCTTGGACGAGCCAACTTCGAACCTAGATATATCACACCAGACGAAAGTAATGAGCTTGATAAAAAAAATACATGATCAAAAGTCAAATGATGGTGCAACTATTTTAGCAATCCACGATCTAAATATAGCGGCCCAATTCAGCGATCGAGTTATTCTTTTCTCTGAAGGTATTGTCGCTGTAGACGGAACCCCTGAAGAAGTGTTAACAAAAAATAACATTGAAGCCATCTATGGGTCAGAAGTAAGCATTATCCCCCACCCTGAACATGGATCCCCACTAATTATCTCCTGACATATATTATTCCAAATCCCCCTGATTCTTATATCTCTTGGCCTTATCGGAGTAAAGTTTTGCCAACTCCTCCTGAAGATCAAAATGTTTTTGTTGAGCCTCTCCTCTAACCCTTCCAGGCATGCCAACAACAATAGATTTTTCCGGTATATCCATGTTTTCCAACAACATAGCACCTGAACCAACAACACTGTTTTCACCAATGATCACCCCATCATTAAGTATGGATCCATTTCCAATAAGGGATTGGTGTCCTATAAATTTAGCATGGCACATAACCCTATGCCCTACAGTTACATAGTCACCAATCTCTAAATCGGCATCCCCATGAACTACAGAGTTATCTTGAATATTGGTGTATTTGCCAATTTTCACCTTCCCACTGTCTCCACGTATAACAGTCCCAGGCCAGATACTAGAACCTTCACCTATTTCTACATCTCCCACTACATATGCTGCCTCACTCACAAAAGCAGTAGGATGAATTACTGGTGTTTTATCTTCAAGAGTTCTTATCAATGCGTCCTCCACTTTAAATAAACTGTTAGAATTAATCTTCTAATAGACTCCTCGCGACACAAAATTTTCTAAATCACATGTTACAAAAATCCAATCTGAAAATTATAAAGCCTTTCCGTACGACTTTAGGTATAGCGCTGGTTACAGTTTCTTTGTTTATATCTTGTGATAATAACTCAAACACCACTACTTTTTCTGCAGCCACAGAAATACCCCTACCTACAGTAATTCAAATTGAAGAATCTCCTACTAAAACTCCGTCAGAACCTGCAAAAGCAACTCCAACCCCAGAAATTGAAGCTCTTTTTCTCTACAACAGAGGTCTTAATTTACTGAGAGCAGAGCAGTTCACTGAATCAGTTAACGCATTTTCTACGCTAATCAAGAGGATGCCTGATCTCGCCATAGCTTATAAATCTAGAGGTGCAGCTTATTATCACCTAGAAAGATTTGAGTTAGCCAAAAAAGATCTACAAAAGGCGATGACTTTAGATATTGATTTGGGTGGCACTCATCTTTATCTGGGATTAATATACAAAAACGAAGGCAATATCCAGGAAGCCCAAAGAGAGCTGCAATTGGCTGTGAATCTTATTCATCCCGTGAGAGAGACAGAAGAGTTGCGAATTGCCGAATCCGCATTAAAAGACTTGGACCAATAGTTATTTAATTAGAAGAATAAGGTCGCCATCTAATATCTGATCGCCCTCAGACACCGCTATATCAACAACCGTACCATTAGTATCCGCCTTAAGAGTCTGCTGCATCTTCATAGACTCCAAAACAATCATGTCTTGGCCAACTTTGACTTCTTGTCCGATTCTAACCAAAATCGTGATTACCGTACCAGGCATAGGACTTTTAAATTCTTGTCCATTTCCCATCATCGTTCCAGATTTAGATGTGTTCTCATCAGAAGGCTTTTCAGACTCGATTAAAGAGGCGGTGTCTTGTAACTTGACCTCAAATTTTTGTCCATCCACTAAAACCACAGCAGGATCAGAAGAAGAGTCTTCTACCTCAACGAAATACCATTTACCTTCCACTCGAATTTTCATCTGCTACACCACCAAAGAAATGAAAACACCCGCGATAACTGCAGATCCTATAACGCCTGCGACGTTCGGGCCCATAGCATGGGGTAACAAAAAATTGTTAGGGTTGGCCTGTTGACCCATATGGTGTGAAATACGGGCTGCCATCGGCACTGCGGACACCCCAGCTGAACCGATAAGAGGATTTATTTTTTCCTTCAAGAACAGATTCATGATCTTTGCGAATAATATTCCTCCTATGGTACCGCATGAGAAAGCAACTAGCCCGAGAAGTAATATAACGATGGTTTGCCAATCGAATACTCTATCTGCAGTAAGCTGGGTACCTACAGTGATCATAAGGAAAATAGTGGCAATATTCAAAATCTCGTTAGAAGCTGATTTTGTCAAACGCGGTACTGCTCCACTTTCTCTAAATAAATTCCCTATCATAAACATTGCTATCAAAGGGGCCGATTTAGGAACTACCAATATGATTGCGATAAGAGCCACGTTCGGGAAAATTAGTTTTTCAAGCTTCGATACTTCTCTGAGCGGTCGCATAATTATTTGCCGCTCCTTTTGTGTTGTAAATAGCTTCATTAAAGGAGGCTGAATAAAAGCAACCGCTGCCATGTAGGAATATGCGATAACGGCGGTTATACCTAATATGTCAGGTGCCAGACGAGCCGATAAGAATATAGTAGTAGGGCCGTCGGCGCCACCAATAATTCCAATTGATGCCGCTTCTTCAATCCCAAAATTCATCCCAAGTGACCCGGTAATTAAGGCACCCCAAAAAGCTATAAATATACCAATCTGGGCCGCAGCACCTAGAAGCAATGTTTTAGGATTGGCTATCACTGGGCCAAAATCGGTCAAAGCCCCGATCCCAAGGAAAATAATTGGGGGCAATATATTCCAAAAAGACAACCCATAATGAAAAAAGATTCCAAATATTCCAGCCTCTTGGTTCAAAGAATCGCTCGTAGGTGGTGTTATTAGACCTGTCAAAGGCAAATTAGCAGCGATTATCCCGAGGCCAATTGGCAGCAGCTCATATGGTTCCCAATCTTTTTTTATCGCAAGATATATAAATGACAGACCGACACATATCATAACTACATCTCGCCAATCCATATTGGCTAAACCCGTAGTTTTTATAAAATCAATTAGCTGTTCTATCACCTGAGCACACTATAACCTGATCTGGAAAATATTTATGTTTCAGAATCTGCTTCCTGGCCATGCCGCCTAAGGGTATGATATGCGACTGCCACTGCGGCGGCTTTTGCCATCCTAGCAATCTCTTCCTTCTGTTCAGAAGTTGGAGGAATAAATGGAGGATCTATTTTGTTAGAGACGTATTTCGTAAGTAGTATTGATGCTATCAATACTAATAGTAATGAAACTGCAGTGCCCATCCCGATAACTGTAAGATAAGCGCCTTGGGTTAGGATCGAAGAGTCGATGAGAATTACACCATATATGCTAGGATTTTAGGACTTAAAGATTCTACACCATTATTACCTATTTGTCGGAATCTAAAAAATATATAGGTAGTTGCGATAAAAAAGTCATGATAGAAAATATAATTAAGGCTGCTATTTTAAATAAGCATATTTATCCAGAATTTCGCAACCGACCCGAACTTGTAATCCAATCGCTGGGAACTGTAGCTATCGCTGCTTTTTCAAGTGCAATATACCTGCATTACAAAGGTACTGTGATTAACCCTGAAAGTGATTTTGCTCGGTTACAGATGATGGCAGTAGCATTCTCAACCATTTTTGTAGGAATGATGATGTGGTCATTCATCAATAACACTTTATGTGGCCTCCTCGGCGGCGAAGCAGAGTTCAGAGAGACAATTCGTAGTACAGGGATAGCCTACGGACCTGGAGTTGGATTAATCTTCGCCACAATTCCTTTAATCGGGGACTACATACTATTAGCATCTTTAATATGGCTGCTAGCGACAGTTACCAACGGTGTAAAAGTCACCCACAACATTAGCCTTGCGAAAGCCATCATACCTTCTGTTATCGGATGGTTTATGTCATGGATATTACTTCCATGGTTGATGATAATAGGGCCTTATTTCACAAATTCCATGGTTGACTAAAATTCAGGCACATACTTTTCAACGACATCCCATTGAGAAGAAAGAAGGTTTTTAGTGTTTTGAAACAGCGCAGTTTCAACGCTCATCACATCCATCTCTTTCAGTTCAGCAATTTTTTCGGTAATAGGTCTAAGGTAACGAGGCTCGGTCCAATTATCTCTGTTTTTCTTGAAAGGTTGTGGCGCTGAATCTGTTTCTATAACTATATTTTCCATTGGGATTTTGGAAACTACTTCTTGTAGGTGAGGTAGTCGAAAGATTGGCCTTGCTATAGATATGTAAAATCCCATATCTATAACTTCTTTGGCCTCTTCCAAGCTGCCTTGAAAATAGTGCATCACACCCCCTACCTCATAACCCTTTTCTTCTCTCAAAACTCGAAAACAGTCCTTATGAGCTTCTCTACTGTGAAAAACGATAGGCAAGTTCAGATTTCTGGCAATATTTATTTGCTCTCTAAACGCCGGAAATTGCCAAGCTCTATCAGGCATACCGTCCATATAGTCCAATCCAATTTCACTCATAACTATCACTTTTTCTTCAGCCTTCGCCAAATCACTTAATGCTTTGTAATCCACCTCGACCAATGGTTCAGTTATATCCATGGGATGAACACCCACTCCAGAAAAAAAAGAACTATACATACGTGATAAAGCCACAGAGCGAATTGAGGATGCAACAGTCGTCCCCGCGCATATCACAAAGCCTACACCTACCTCTCGACTTCGGCCTAAGATCGCAGCAATTTCATCATCAGAAAAAGAATCTAAATGTACGTGGGTATCGATTAGCATATAGAAATATTAATAAATAGATTTCATACGGAAACGGCGTTGATTATACTACTTAAATGATTAATGACTAAACAATCAGGTAGCGCATTTGGTTAATACTTATCACATACAGATCTTCCTTGGATCATTATTTGTCTCCATAGGTATATTCCTGGCATGCTCTGGGCAAACATCTCAATCTCAAATAACTCCTGAGACGTTAATAAATCCCTCAACTATAGATAATATTGACGAACCCCAAATCTCAAAAGCTGAAATAGTACCAACTGTTTTCCCAACACCTACAACTCTAGCAAATAAGGAACCCACTACATCACTCTCATCAAATAATGCAGATATAGTGTCCACATCTGCATTAATCACACAGGTGAATAACGAAGCAAATATACCCTTAGGAGGAAAAAAAGGAGGAAGCCTAAAATTAGCTTCGAAAGATTATTTTGGTTCGTTAGATCCTCATCAAAATTATTCGGCATCCTATTCGACATGGGGTATCGGCGTAATATACCAACGCCTTTTGAAATTCAGTAGTGGTCCAAATATCGTTTTACCGTCCAAAGCCACCGAATGTGATACCTGTCAATCTTGGGAAATGCTTGATGGTAAAACCTTTATTTTCAATATTGACCCTGATGTTACTTGGCAATCCATTGATTCAAAAGATCTGGGAAACATGTCAGTTGAAGACATAAAATTCAGCCTAGAACGACAAATGAATATAAATAACAAAAATGCAGACCGCTTTCATATGATCCATAGCGTCGAAAGTAAGCCTGACAAAGGGCAACTCCAAATTAATCTACATGCTCCTGATGCTGATATTTTTATCTCTTTAGCGGACGGAAGATCTAAATTAATTTCAAAATCACATTCAGAAAATTCAAATTATACCGATTCAGGTTCTCTCGTCGGATCCGGTCCTTGGAAATTATCAAAACTTTCGGAAAACTCCTATTCGATACTTGAAAATTCCTATTCTATTCCTAATCCTCCATATCTGGATGCTATTGAATTTCACATTCTCCCAGACCAGCAAACAAGATTAAGTGCCTATAGTGTGGGATTAATTGATGTGTACAACATCGATCAACATTCCGCGAAAATGGATATATCTTTTGCGGATCCGGCTCCCGGACAAGGATTCGAAATAGCATTTAACACTGCGATCTATCCATTCAATGACTTCGATATAAGATCAGCAGCAAGAAACAATATAAACCCTGATGAAATTATCAAAGAAGCCTGGAATAACCAGGCCTTTTTTTCATTGGGTTTTGCCGCATCGCACTCCTCATGGATTCCAGAAAGATCTGTATGGGAGCCTTACTTCTCCCCCTACAAACAATCTGAACCCTTCGAGCAAATGGTTCCCATTGACATCATCACCAGTGATTTTGGTGCAAAATTCAAGAAAAGTGTAGAAATCACATCCCAGCATCTAAGCCTGGCTGGCTTTCAACCAACAATCCATTATGTCAACCGACGACAATACACAGAACTGCAATGGAAAGGAGGTGATTTCCAGGTTTTAATGGGTCCAACTTTTCCTCATTCATCTACTAACGCTTTTGTTATTCCTATACTTCACAGTAAAGGCAAATGGAATACCACCAACCACCAAAACTTACAGCTCGATGAAATGATAGAAAAACAATCTCAGGAATACATTTTTGAAAAACGTTCAAAGATAATAAACAAAATTAATAGTCAATTACTCGAAAAATCTTACAGGTTCATGCCTGCAACTCAAAAAAACCTGTGGGCCTGGACAGAAGATCTGAAAAATATTCACCCGAATTTTTCTGGATTCGAATATACGCACTGGGAAAAGGTGTGGTTAGATCGTTAAATTATGCCTTTGTTGATAGAGCATCCTCAAGGGCGGACCAGGCTAATAAGGCGCATTTTATTCTGACAGGAAAATGTCTGACGCTTATCAAAGCTGAAAGCTCCCCTATAAATTGCTGGTCAACATCTTGATCAATAGATTTCCTCATTGATTCAACAAATTTTATAGATAATTCAGACGCTTCCTCAGTAGTTAAACCCTTCACTGCTTCGGACAATAAGGATCCTGAGGCCATATTTATGGCACATCCATCACCAGTGAATCTGACGTTCTCAATTACCTCGTCCGACAAACCTATTTGAAAATGAACCTCATCACCACAAAAAGGATTTACAGCATCCCCTAATAGATCGCAATGTTCAATGGGCGAAATGTTTCGAGGATTTCTACAATGATCAAGGATAACCCTATCTCTATATATATCGTCTATTTTAGTTCGGTCCATCCCTGAAATACCTTAATGCCTCTGTTACTCCGTCTACCAAAATATCGACCTCTTTTTTTGTGTTGTACAAGTAAAAGCTTGCCCTTGCAGTTGCAGCGACCCCTAAACTCCTCACCAACGGCATCGCACAGTGATGACCAGTCCTGACAGCGATACCAATCCTATCTAGAAACGTACCTAAATCATGGGGATGCACATCCGGAGTATTAAAGGAGAATACTCCACCCCTGATATTTGGGTCGTCTGGCCCAAATAAATCGAGTCCTTCCAGATCTGCATTCTTAAATCTATTTAAAGCATAAGTGGTCAAATCTTTCTCATGTTCCCTTACATTTTCCATACCTAAAACATTCAAATAATCCACTGCGCTACCAAGCCCTATCGAATCAGCTATGTTAGGAGTACCGGCTTCAAATTTCATTGGTAAGTCAGCCCAAGAGGCCTCTTCATAAGAGACTTCCAACACCATCTCACCCCCAGTTAGGAAAGGTTCCATTGATTCAAGAATCTCCTTCTTAACATATAAAGCCCCTATACCAGTTGGGCCTAACATTTTATGACCAGAGAACACCAAAAAATCACAGTTTAATTCCTGAACATCAGTGGGCATATGAGGAACACTTTGGGCTCCATCCACTAAAATCTTGGCCCCCATTCTATGAGCTTTCACCCCCAATTCTCTAACTGGGTTGATCGTGCCAAGGGCATTTGACATGTGAACTGCTGACACCAAAGCTGTCTTTTCTGTTATCAAATCATCCACTCTATCCATATCCAAAGTTCCATTTTCCAACATTGGTATGAACTTTATATCTGCATTTTTCCTTCGCGCCAGTTCTTGCCATGGAACCAAATTACTATGGTGCTCCATTGGGGTTAGCAAAATTTCATCGCCTTCGTTAATGTTGTTTTCCCCCCATGAATAGGCCACAAGGTTTAAACTTTCTGAAGCATTCCTTGTCCATATAACGGAATCTGAAGATTCAGAATTAATAAAGGACGACACTTTCTCTCTCGCGTCCTCATATTTATCCGTGGCCTCCATGCTTAGCGTATGGACACCTCTATGCACATTAGCGTTGAAATTTTCATAATAATCGACCAATGCATCAATAACTTGACGAGGTTTTTGGCTAGTTGCAGCATTATCTAAATAAACCAGAGGATTGCCAAAAATTTCCTTAGCGAGTATAGGGAAATCCAATCTTATTTTTTCGACATCAAACATTAATTCATACACTCCGAGAAATTGATATCACCATTAATCTATATCTGCAATTTAATGAATTCGGTTCTTCGAGCCAGGTCGGATACTGTAATCGCCGAGAGAACCCCATGGATTGCGTCTTCAACTGTCATCCATATTTCCTTTTGAGCACAATAGGGAGAATGCACACAAAACCCATCATCATCCAAGCAATTGATTAAATTATCCTTACCGTCCAAAACTTCCATAACGGAACTTATTTGAATTGTGTCGGGATCTACCGCTAATTCATGTCCCCCGTGTGGTCCTCTCGTGCTTTTGACAAGTCCGGCTTTTTTTAAACAGTGCAATACCTGAGCTAAATATGCGTTAGGAATAGCTGTCCTTTCCGAAATTTCTGCCGATCTCAATGACTTACCATCGGAACCATACATCGCCAGATCTACTAGAGCTCTTACTCCATAATCAACTTTAATAGGCACATGCATAGTTCACCTCACCTTATAAAAGTAACTACTCCGTAGATACGACCTCATTTCCATCTTGAATCGCAGAATGAAGAGTGTGCCAAGCAAGCGTCGCACATTTTATCCTGGCCGGATATTGTGAAACTCCCTGCAATATTTCAAGATCTCCCAGTAGGTCAGAATCGTATGACTCCCCTGGGGTCCTCGTGATCATTTTTCGAAATGCTTCAAATAAATTTTCAGCGTGCTCGAGTGTTTTACCTTTCAGCTCCTCAGTCATCATAGATGCTGAAGACTTAGATATTGCACATCCCACTCCATTGAATGCTACATCGGCAACCACCCCATCCTCTAAGGATAATTGGAGAGTTATCTGGTCACCGCAAAGCGGATTGAATCCATCTGCTGTAGTAGTAGGTTCCTTTAGCTCGCCAAAATTACGAGGTCTCCTATTGTGATCCATCACAATTTCTTGGTACAAATCTTCTAGATCATACATACTAAAATTCGAATCTATGACTGGGCAAAGATGTAAGAAAAGCCTCTTCTAGGTAAGACCTAAGTTCTTCAATTTCTACCTTATCAATCACTTCACCAGCAAACCCGTATATTATTAGTCGGCTTGCGGCCTCTAGATCCACTCCTCTACTTCTCATATAAAAAACTGTATCTGCGTCTATATTTCCGGCTGTGGCACCGTGGGCGCATTTCACATCATCCGCGTAAATAAAAAGGGCCGGTTTACTATCCACTTCAGCATTTGGTGATAAAATCAAATTCTTGTCTGACTGGATAGAATCAGTCTTCTGTGCCTCTTTTCTAACGAGAACCGTACCGCCAAACACAGCCCTCGAATTACCATCCAATATACCTTTGTAGAACAAATTACTTTGGCAATGCGGTCTGGAATGATCAATATTTATAAAGTTATCCATATGCTGGTTACCGCTCGTAAAATATAGCCCCTGCAAATCACAGGAAGCATTTTCTCCGTCGACCAACACATTCAAGTCATAACGTCCAATCCCACAACCGCGGAAAAACGCCCTTGAATTAAATCTACCATCGGTAGCTATCTTAACTCTCCCATATCCAACATCGTATGTATGATCTGTCTCGCTCATTAGACGATAGTGATTGACGGTCGAACTTTCACCTACATATATTTCAGAGACCGAATTGGTGAGTGTACGATGTTCTCCGCCGCCTACATAATTTTCTATCACGCTAACGTTTGAATTTCTTCCTGTCTTCACCAAAACGCGAGGATGATTTACAGTTTCAGGCACACCTTGGTTAAAAAAAATTAAGTTAATCACTGTTCCAGAATTGTCTCCATCTGGGACAGTGATTATTGAACCATCTGACATAAAGGCGCTGTTCCAGGCAGCAAACCCATCATCTGAGTAATCAACAATTCCACCAACTGAATCAACAACATCCCGGGCCAAATCATTCGCCGCTATGTTGGAGACTTGTATAGTTGGGGAATTATTTTCAGAAAAAGTTCCTTGATATTGACCATTAACGAAAACTACGTTAAGCCATGAATCATGCCATGGCGAAGTCCTCTTGATGGTATCCAGATCAATTTCCTCAAATTTAGCCAATGAGTATTGAGGTTCCGCAATTGGTCTGGCGCTTGTATATTTCCATTTTTCATTGCCTTTCCTATGTACTGGCAATCCAATCTGCTTGAAGGCAAGCATCGCTTCTTTTCTGAATTCGGAAGACCACTCAGGCAGCGTAGCACCAAGGTTTTGGAAATCCTCCTCATATTGATCCGCAATCGTGATGGTATCTTGCATTAAGTATTGACCTCTTCACCAGCAGATTCCCTCACCCATTCATAACCTTTTTCCTCCAGTTCTAATGCCAATTTGCTATCGCCTGATCTTACTATCTGACCATCCACCAGCACATGTACATAATCGGGCGTAATGTAATCCAGAATACGTTGATAATGGGTCACAATCAAAACAGATTTCTGAGGACTCTTAAATATATTTACCCCGTGCGATACGATTCGAAGGGCGTCTATGTCCAATCCAGAGTCCGTTTCATCTAGCAGTGCTAAAGAGGGATCTAAAAGAGCCAATTGAAGAATTTCATTGCGCTTCTTTTCCCCTCCAGAAAATCCTTCATTCACTGATCGCTTCACAAGATCAGGATCCATTTCAACTAGCTCCCGTTTTTCTTCAAGGAGTTGGTCAAATTCCCTCACACTAAGTTCGTCTTTACCATTTTCTTTTCGGACAGCATCAATTGCAGCTTTTAAAAACTGCCAAGTTCTAACGCCTGGTAACTCCACTGGATATTGAAAAGCGAGAAATATTCCTGCCCTGGCCCTTATTTCAGGATCTACTTCCAGCAGACTCTTGCCTTTGTAAACAATGTCTCCACCCGTGACACTGTAGCCTGGCCTGCCCGCAATAACATTGGCGAGAGTACTCTTGCCAGAACCATTTGGCCCCATAATTGCGTGCACTTCTCCTTCACCAATACTTAAATTTATTCCTCTAAGTATTTCTGTGTCTTCAACAGATACACGAAGATCTTTAACTTCAATTAATTTATCAATCTTTGACATTTAACCTACCGTACCTTCCAAACTTACTCGCAGCAATTGTGATGCTTCCATAGCAAATTCAAATGGAAGCTCCTTAAATATCCCACGACAAAACCCGTTAATTATCATGTAGTTCGATTCTTCCAAATCTATTCCTCTCTGTTGAAGATAGAAAAGTTGATCATCATTTACCTTAGATGTAGTAGCTTCATGCCCCATTTGTGCAGTTGGATTGCGAACCTCTATGTATGGAACTGTGTGAGCTCCACATTCATCACCAATCAACAAGGAATCACATTGGGTAAAATTCCTAGCGTTATCTGCACCAGGTAATATAGAGACCTGCCCTCTATATGTATTTTCAGCCTTTCCTGCAGATATTCCCTTGGCAATGATGGTACTTTTAGTGTTTTTACCAACATGAATCATCTTGGTACCAGTATCAGCTTGTTGGTAATTATTGACCAAAGCAACCGAATAAAACTCTCCCACTGAATTATCCCCTTGGAGAATTACGCTCGGGTATTTCCATGTAATTGCTGATCCTGTCTCAACTTGAGTCCAAGATATTTTGGAGTTTTCTCCTCTGGCTGCTCCTCGCTTAGTAACAAAATTGAATACACCTCCTTCGCCGTTCTTATCCCCTGGATACCAATTTTGTAGAGTCGAATATTTTATTTCCGCATCCTTTAACGCTACCAATTCAACTACCGCTGCATGCAATTGATGGCTTTTTCTCATGGGCGCAGTACAGCCTTCTAGATAACTGACATAACTACCTTCATCAGCAACAATTAAAGTTCTTTCAAATTGGCCTGAGTCAGCCTCATTAATCCTGAAATACGTCATTAGTTCTATGGGACAACGTACCCCTGGTGGAACATAGCAAAAAGACCCATCACTAAAAACAGCAGAATTGAGCGTTGCATAAAAATTATCACTGTAAGGGACGACAGAACCCAGATATTTTTGTACAAGATCTGGATACTTTTGCACTGCTTCACTAATCGGACAGAATATTACCCCCGCCTCTTTCAACATATCCTGATAGGTAGTAGCAACCGAAACGCTATCTAGTACGGCATCAACTGCCACTCCGGATAATTTTTTTTGCTCTTCAAGCGGAATACCTAACTTATCAAATGCCTCGATCAGTTCCGGATCAACTTCATCTAAGCTCTTCGGAGCATCGTCACTCGATTTCGGAGCCGCGTAATATATGATGTCCTGAAAATCTATCTCATCAAAATTAACCTGTGCCCACTTCGGTGCTGCCTCATCCCCTTGACTAGTCCAATGTTGAAAAGCCTTTAACCTCCACTCCAACAACCATTCTGGTTCCTTCTTTTTTGCAGATATAAAACGAACAATATCTTCATTCAAACCCTTTGGGGCAACTTCCGACTCAATATCTAATTCAAACCCCCATTTATATTGAGAATCCTCAACTCCAGTTTGCCTAGATATAACCTTTTGGTCAGCCATTTAAGACCTCTCCTTAAGCGATTTCCTCATTTAACTAGCTATTCATCCTAGCAGCAGATGAACCAGCATTCACTAAAAAGCATTCAAAATTTTGTTGAGTTAATCAGTCAACAATGCAAAATCAAATATAACATTTGCAGAATTAGGCGGTCAAAAATATTCCTCAGGCATTAAAAATTGAGCGGAATTTCCAAGACGCACCGTTATATTCTACGCCAAACCCAATATTTGAACGACAACTTCCCGACTCCCAACCATCTCCCCTTTCATGCCATCAAGTTCAACCATAAATATTCTCTGCCATTCACCGAGTGACATTTTCCCTTCTATAATTGGGATAGTCTCACTGGAACCCAGCACCAGATGCTGGCAATGAGAATGTCCATTCGGACATTCATTCTCATGCATATGTACGGTCCTAACATCAAAGTCATTGTGTCTATACGGGGCATCTTTGGAAGAAGCACGTTCCAGCATGTCTTTGAAGTCTTCTAGTAAAAGCGGTTCGTTTTCCTGAATCACAATTGCCGACGTTGTATGCCTAGAAAACACCACCAAAATTCCGCTTGAGATACCCGATCCTTTCAAAAAATCGGCTACTTCATCAGTGATATCAATAAATTCCGGCGACGAGTTGGAAGGTACTTTTAAGTCGTATGTAAACACTTCCATTGCCGAGCGTGAAACGCTCATATGTCAATCCACCTCAACGGCTTGAGTTATTCGCAAATTATATCGAGAGTTAACATTATAATCGATTGCGAATAACTCTACCTCAATTGCGACCGGGTATCAATTAATATTTTCGGGTCACTAAGAAATCTATTAATTCTTTAAAGTCTTTATCTGACTTCTCACTAAACCCTACAGATTCTATATAACTATGAACCTGCAATGCGTAATGGCCTACAAGACCTTGGCAGTAATCCATTGCTTTTGTGTCATCCAAAATTTCCAAGACTCGCTCCGCCTCGTCATCATTTAACGATTTTAATGAATATAAGTTGGAAATTTCCTTCTCATACAATCCTGACTTAGCCTCCCTGGCATGAATAATGGGCAAGGTGTTCTTCCTTCTCTTTATATCAGCTCCCACTGGTTTGCCAGTGGCTTTACTTTCTCCCCATGTTCCTAATATATCGTCCCTAATTTGGAACATGAAGCCAAGAGCAATTCCAACACGCCTAAATAAATTTGCCACCTCATCACTCCCTGACCCAAGGAGAGCTCCCAAATGAACGGAAGACCTTAGAAGGGCCCCAGTCTTACGAGAAATCATTTCCATGTATTGATCGACTGTTATCCTACTGGATCCCTCGAAGGATATATCCATGTACTGGCCTTCGATCATCTGAAGGCAGGCCTCTGAAACAATTGAGGAAGACTGAGAAATCAATTTTGCATCTGCAAATTCCATACATGACATGGATCTTTCTGCCAAAACCCTCATAACATTCCCCGCTACTAATGCTTTGGGGACACCCCAGACGGTCCACAGGGTAGGTCGATGATGGCGCACTTCATCGAAATCTTGTATCTCATCGTGTATCAGCGAAAAATTATGTATTAGTTCAAGAGACACAGCAGCAGGAAGGGCTTTTTGAACATCCCCCCCTAGGGCATCACATGTAAAAAGACACAATGAAGGACGTACACCTTTTCCTTTCTCCATATCGCACGGCTCTCCTGCAACATCTGACCACCCCATGCAGTACCTCAGCATGTCATAAAGAAAGGATGATCTATCCGAAACCGTGTTTCTTAAAGCCGGTTCTAAAATGTCTTGGTACCTGCTTAGAAGCAAAGGAATTTCTGGTTTCGATTCAAAACCATCACTCAAAATCTGCTCTCAAATTACACCCCGATGCAAATCCTCATTCATTTACCTGATTCCCGTATAAATACACTCTTTCACTGCAATGACACATTTGACAACTGCAGTTTACAGAATTTGTCGCCAGCATATGAACAAAGGTTAGCCGTTGTTTGTGCGTTTTTTCACTTGCTAGAAAAAAGAACGTTGTGCTATATTTTCGCATGGAATTGTAGCGAACAAGTGGGGAAATTTTAATCTATCGCAACTATTAACAATTCTCATAGATAATGGTGTAAATCATGGCTGATGAATATTTCACACAATACGGTGTTATTGCCATATTTGCAGCCCTTGCTGTTGTGGTGCCTACTAGCATGTTATTAATAGGGTGGGCTCTATCCCTTTTAAAAGTTAGGCCAAAGAAACCATCCTTCGTAAAAAACAGCATATATGAGTGTGGATTTGAAACAATAACTGAAAGATGGAGTCAGTTTAATTTTCGCTACTATAGCATTGCCTTACTTTTCGTAATATTCGATGTTGAAGTAGTTTTCTTGTTTCCTTGGGCGGCATCTTTCGGCACAATGTCGGCACAATTCGGCTTGTTTGTGTTAGCGGAAATGTCCGTATTTATTGGTATTTTAGTTTTGGGGTGGGTCTACGCTTGGAAAAAAGGCTCTCTTGAGTGGAGTTAATTCGAACATGGTAAACACAAACAATACAGACAACTCTTTGATAATTCCCTTGCATGATAAAACTTGGGATCTGGACCGAGAAGAGGGAAATTACGTAAACGAGCTAAAAGCAACCCATACTGAAGCGTTATCTGAACCTCTAATCGAAGTACCTGATGATATAAGCAGAAATATAGCTGTGACTTCTGTTGATGCTCTAGTAAATTGGGGCCGCAAATCTGCAGTATGGCCTTTATCGTTCGGCCTTGCTTGTTGCGCTTTTGAAATGATGGCAAGTGCCATGTCAAGGTTTGATTTATCCCGATTTGGAATGGAAGTATTCAGGCCATCCCCACGGCAGGCGGACCTTATGATCATAGCCGGTACCGTTACATGGAAAATGGCCCCCGCAATCGAAAGAGTCTACGAACAAATGGCTGATCCTAAATGGGTAATCTCTATGGGAGTATGTGCTACAAGTGGTGGCCCTTATTATGGTTCTTATAGCGTGGTTCCAGGCGTGAACCACATTATACCCGTTGATGTGTATGTACCCGGTTGCCCGCCAAGACCCGATGCTCTGTTGTATGGGATTATGCAGCTCCACGAAAAAATAAAACGCTACTCCGTAAAAAATAGAGGGTAACGTTGACTAAAATTATCAGTGGAGACGAAATTTCAAAATCAATAAACAACGCGCTAAATGACGCCGTCCTCTACTCGGACGAAACCGCAGCTTGGGTATCTTTGGAAAAAATACATGAGGTATGTGAAATACTTAAAAATCCCGATGGCTTAGATTATTCCTTTTTAACAGCAATTAGTGCTGTAGATTACATTGAGTATTTTGAAATTGTGTATCATCTATCTTCCCTCAGAAACAATCAATCCTGTGTCATAAAAGTTAAATGCAATGGACGAGAAAACCCCTCCATTGAATCGGTAACAGATATTTGGCAGGCGGCAGATCTTCAAGAAAGAGAAATTTGGGATTTGATGGGAATAGAATTCAAAAATCATCCTAATCTCAAAAGGATCCTTCTTTGGGAAGGGTTTGACGGACACCCCTTACGAAAGGACTTTATAGGTTAACTCCATGTCAACCATACGAACTGAACCAGTAACAATCAATTTAGGACCACAGCATCCTAGTACTCACGGAGTATTCAGACTTCGCGTAACTTTTGACGGTGAAGAGATCATAGATGTGGAACCTGTATTTGGTTATCTGCATAGAGGAACAGAAAAATTAGCAGAGTCTAGGAATTATGTACAAATAGTCACCCTTACGGACCGCATGGATTATGTGGCTAGCATGTCTAATAATTTGGCCTACGTAAGAACTGTAGAGAAATTAGCTGACATTGATGTGCCAGAGAGAGCACAGTACATCAGAGTCATAAGTGTTGAACTGCAAAGAATCGCCAGTCATCTTATGGCTACGGGATTTCTACTAAACGACTTAGGGGCACTTGCTACCCCTTTGGTATATTGTTTTCGTGAAAGAGAGCGAATCTTGGATCTCTTTGAAATGCTTTGTGGGGCAAGGATCACATTGAGTTACATGAGACCTGGTGGCGTATTTCAAGACGCTCCTGCTGATTTCTGGAATTCCTTAAATGTTTTGATATCAGATTTTCCGAATTATTTGGATGAATTAGAAAGCCTTATTACAACCAATGAAATCGTCCTTGCTAGAACCATAGGTGTAGGCCTACTATCTGATACACAGGCAGTTGACTCAGGTGTTAGTGGTCCTGTTCTCAGAGCAGCGAGCGTGAAATGGGATCTAAGGAAAGCTAATCCTTACGAGATATATGACAGAGTAAATTTCGATATTCCAATTGGAAATTCTGGAGATACTTACGACCGATACTACGTCCGTCTCCAAGAAATGAGAGAGAGCATCAAAATCATATCTCAATGCATAGAGCAAATAGAACCGGGGCCCGTTAGAACCGAAACACCATTCTTTATTCGGCCCCCGGTTGGCGAGACGTACTCATCCGTTGAAGGTCCAAAAGGCGAGCTCGGATTTTACATGGTGAGTGACGGAGGTATTTCTCCTTACAGATGTAAAGTAAGAGCTCCTTCATTCATTAATTTGACACCTCTAAAAGACATGCTAACAGGATGGAAAATGGGGGATTTGATTATCATACTAGGATCCATTGATATAGTGCTCGGCGAGGTCGACCGATAATGACCCCTACCCCTGCTTTTTTTATCAGCTTCTATACCTTAAGAGATTTATTTGACAACCTAATTCAATCATTAGGTTTCGGAGCATCTTTTGGGTGGATGGCAGGTCTTTTAGCAGGAATATCGATTTCATTTCTAATAATTAATGTAATGGTCATGTCGACTGCCTTCTACACATGGTTCGAGCGAAGGATGATCGGAAGATTCCAAGTTAGACGAGGTCCTAACAGAAATGGGCCCTTCGGAATACTTCAGCCTTTTGCTGATGTACTAAAACTGATCATGAAGGAAGATACGATACCTGATGCCGCGGATAAACCCGTGTTTACGTTAGCTCCTATAGCACTATTAGCACCTACATTGATGATTATGATCGTTATTCCTTTTGGAACCTACGCAAGTGACCAAGCGTTCCTTAGTAATCTAAACATAGGAATACTTTTTATTGTCGGAGTTACTTCCGTCAATTCAATAGCCATTTTCATGGCTGGCTGGGGCTCGAGAAACAAATATGCGATCTTGGGTTCCATGCGAGGCGCGGCAATGTTAATAAGTTATGAGATACCAATGGCCCTTGGCATCACCAGCGTTCTTCTTCTATCAGGATCTTTGGCAATGACTCAAATAGTACAAAGCCAATCGATATGGTTCATTTTGGTAATGCCTATGGGATTTTTTGTCTTTATGGCAGCATCCACAGCAGAAATGAGCCGTACTCCATTCGACCAAATAGAAGCAGAATCTGAATTAGGCTCTGGTTACAACACCGAATATAGTGGCATCAAATTCGCAGTATTGTTTCTAGCAGAATTTATGGCGCCGATAGTCACTGCAGCCGTAGTAACCACCCTGTTTTTGGGAGGGTCTCAAGGATTCGATTTCCTCCCTGGTGGGATATGGTTCGCTATTAAAATGTTTGTTTTAATATTCCTTCTTTTGTGGGTTAGATCGACTTGGCCTAGGTTACGAATCGACCAAATAATGGGCTTTGCCTGGAAAATCTTGTTTGGACTGGGTTTGTTTAATATCTTTTTGGTCGCAGTGGAGTTTATGGTAGCTGTGGAATTAGGCCACACAAAAGATGATGGATCATTAACTACGGAGTACATGCTTATAATGGCAGCTGTTAACTGGATGGTGACTATAATTGCATTCGTTATCCTTGCCAATTTTGTCGGGAAGAAAAAATACCACAGACCAGAACCCACAGCATCTCCATTAGCCAATATGGGAATAGGAGGGGATTAATATGTACGGATTAGGTTTGTTTAAGGGACTTGGCATCACCATGAAAAATTTGGTGTCCCCAAGTCGTCAATTTAATATAGTTCAGTACCCAAACAGAAGGGCCAGCCCATTTGATCTCGCTAAAGTAGATAACCAAAACCCAATTTCCTTTATAGCGACTCATCCGATTAAAACCTTGAGATCCCTGCTAGGACTTGAGACATTAGTGGACCGAATGCCGCAGCACGCCAATTTCAGAGGGGAAGAGTTTGCATGGTATGACCGAAGATGTACTGGATGTGCAAGCTGCGCAAAATACTGCCCACTGGGAATAATAAAAATTGTTACAGGAACTAGCGGTGTAAATCAGCAAGAAGGCCAAAGCTATGACATTGATGTGTTCGATATCGACATAGGACGCTGTATGTTTTGTGGGCTTTGCGTTGAAGCATGTCCATACGATGCGCTACATATGGGCAGCGGTTTTGAGGAAGGAAAATACCGCAGAAGTGATCTTGTAATTAACGTAGACCAGCTCAAGGCTGCGGAAAAAAAGCCAAGCACATGGTTCAGACCGCAACTAACAGACAGAGGACATGACCCAATAAAAGGTTCAACGGCAGACTGGGATCAAGTAGGCCGGCATGAAAAACCGTCCCTAGAAGACCAAGGGGAGAGGTGGGCAAAAAGATGAGTTTAACTACAGAATCTTTTGCCGTCCAACTAGCCTTTTGGGTACTCTCTTTTTGTACAGTTATATCAGCAATTGCCGTCGTCCAAATTCAAGACTTATTTAGGTCCGCCCTATTCTTGATTGTTACATTCCTTGGAATAGCAGGATTATTTGTCTTACTAGGAGCAGAATTTTTAGCCGGCGTTCAACTAATGGTGTACGTGGGGGCCATATCTGTCCTAATAATATTCGCGATACTGATGACAAGGGATCTAGAAGAAGGTAATCCATCGCACAGTTTCAGAATACCTGTAGCAATAGTAGCAATACTTTTTATGCTTTTTTCCATTTACGCTATCACTGTGGGCACCAATTGGGATTCTCGATTGATTAGTGAAACCTTAAATCAAGAGCAACAGACTGAAGCTGGAAAAATATTCTTCGCAGATTCAATTCCAAATCTAGCTAACTTGCTGTTGACAGATTTTGTATTAGCGTTCGAACTAGTATCCGTTTTACTTCTTGCTGCTGCCGTTGGCGCACTAGCCTTGGTAAGGAATCGCTAAATGACACTAGAAAGATTCTTAATACTAGGTGCGATTTTATTTGGGATTGGTTTGTACGGAGCACTTTCCAAAAAACATGCCATAGCCGTTTTAATGTCATTAGAAATAATGTTTAACGGTGTGAACCTCACAGCAGTAGCTTTGTCACGTTATACCGTCCCTCAGGCCTTTGAAACAGCGTCCAAATTCTTATTAACCGGACATGTTTTCACAGTATTTATCATCACTGTGGCCGCAGCAGAAGTGGCTTTGGGATTGGCTATCATCATTGCAATTTATCGGACCAGGCAGTCAGTTTTGGTTACTGATGCTAAGGAATTAAATAGATAAATATTATGTGGATAGAATACAAATACGCTCCTAATTTGGTGACTGCAGAGATGTGGAAAGACACCTTTGAAGCAGAAGGTCTACCCACGAAAATACTTCCAGACGGCGATATAACATCGTGGGGAGAAAGTGTTGGATTCAAAATATATGTGCCCAAAGGCCGGGAACATGTAGCCGATGAAATACTTAGGAAACTTTAAATTATGATCACCGAGCAATTAGTCTGGGCAATATTTTTTATCCCATTAGCCTCATTTTGTATCCTGGCCCTAGTTGTACGCCCATTTTTTAACTCAAAATCCCATTTTTCAGGTCCAATAGCTGTTATTTCAATCGGTATTTCTTTCATTCTTTCTGTGATGACATTGGTTACAGTCGCGTCAAATAAAAATCATGGACAAGACTGGGAAACTCATTCCTGGTTAGAAATAGGAGACTTTCATTTCACTGTTGGAATCCTTTTGGATCCTTTGACCGCAATTATGCTTGTGGTAGTAACAGGGGTCAGCCTAATGGTCCAAATCTATTCCATGGGGTACATGAAGCCCTCGAGTCATGAACCTGAAAATAGTGAACATCACGGTCCTGAAGAATTAGGCAACCCTGTATATGCCAGATATTTTGCATATATGTCCTTATTCACGGCATCCATGCTTGGTCTTGTAATGGCAGCCAATGTCGTTCAGATGTTCGTATTCTGGGAATTGGTTGGATTATGTTCATACCTCCTAATTGGATTTTGGTTCCATAGGCCAGCAGCAGCAGCAGCAGCTAAAAAAGCGTTCATTGTCACCAGAGTTGGTGATTTTGGGTTTCTCATAGCATTAATGTATCTGTTTTTCAAAACATTCACACAAAGTGAAAATTACCTTGAGATCCACGTAATCAACGCGAACTTACCTGGACTTGTTGAAGCAGGAGTAATAACTGGAGGGGCCTTAACTTTAATCGCTTTAGGTATGTTCATTGGTGCTATTGGTAAGTCAGGACAGTTTCCCCTCCATACCTGGCTACCTGATGCGATGGAAGGACCTACCCCTGTAAGTGCTCTAATACATGCAGCGACTATGGTTACGGCCGGGGTTTTCTTAGTAGCCAGATTTTTTCCAATTTTCGAACATTCCGCAGACATTATGATGATAGTCACCATAATTGGAGGAGTTACCGCCATATTTGCGGCAACTATGGGACTTGTTTCCAACGATATAAAAAGAGTCTTAGCCTATTCCACGGTAAGTCAATTGGGCTATATGATGTTAGCCCTAGGAGTTGGAGCGTACGGGCCGGCTATATTCCATCTATTCACCCATGCTTTTTTTAAAGCACTTCTATTTTTGGGTTCCGGCAGCGTCAATCACGCAACAGGAACCTTCGATATGCGCTATATGGGTGGATTACGAAAGAAAATGCCGATCACTTATATCACTTTCCTCATCGGAAGTTTAAGCCTTGCAGGCATATTCCCACTAGCAGGTTTTTGGAGTAAAGATGAAATCCTTTTGAACGCTTTCAAGGATGGAGACTTAATAAGCATAAGCATGATGGGATTCCTCTTAGCAATAATTGCAGTCTTTATGACAGCCTTTTATATGTTTAGAGCCCTATTTATGACATTTGAAGGCGATTTTCGAGGTGGGTCGGAAAAGGACCCCGAAGCCCAAGCACATGGTCCAGTCCATCTTGCAGAATCACCATTTCCCATGGTTTTGCCAATGATAATACTAGCAGTACCAGCTGTAATTATAGGTTTTTTGGTAAATCCTATCGTTAACATAGGAATTCCAAAACATTGGTTCACATACGAATTCCTGGGTAAAGCATTGGACTACAATTACCACGTACACACAGCCCACCACCAATTTGATTTACTCTTAGCCATTGTTTCCTTGTCAATTGCTTTATTAGGGATACTTCTTGCCTGGGCAATGTACAAACGAAATCCTTATTTGGCTCCGTCTACTCTAGGTAGAGTTTCCGGTCCTATATACACATTACTTCTAAATAAATATTACTTTGACGAAGCATACGAGCGATTCATAACTGGCAAAATTTATTACCGCGGAATAGCTCAGATCTCTGACTGGATAGACCGAAACATAGTCGACCGAATCGTAAATATTGTCGGGTGGCTTGGAGCTAATTTCGGTAGTTTGATTAGAGAACTTCAAACTGGTCAAACTCAAATGTACGCAACTGTCACGTCAGTCGGAATAATAATAATAGCTGCAATATATATATTTGGAATGTAATTAGGAGTATTTGTGGAAATACCTGGGATATTGAGTATAGCCATATTTTTACCGCTTATATCAGCGGTGATTGTGGCTGTTTTTCTGAATGGGAAAACGGCACGTGGTTTCGCCTTGGGCGCATCCACTGTGGAACTTATGATCACAGGTTATATATTTATAGCCCATAAACAATATGACATGTCAGAAAAACTGACAACATGGTTCCCAGAATCATTTCCAGTTCAATACTTTTTAGCGATTGATGGGATAAGCGCTCCGCTAATTTTATTAACTGGATTACTAGGTATCGTTTCTATCTTCGCCTCGTGGAATGTATCAGAAAGAACTAAAGAACATTTCATGTGGTTGCTAGCTCTACAGGGCGCGGTAGTAGGAGTATTCACCTCAATGGATTTCCTACTTTTCTTCCTTTTTTGGGAACTAGAATTGATTCCTATGTTCTTCCTAATATCGATTTGGGGTACAGGAAGAAAAGAATACTCTGCGATGAAGTTTTTAATATTTACGATCCTTGGTAGCGCCTTCATGCTAATTGGGATATTGGTCATATTTGCGGGAACAGGCACCTTCGATATGATGAAAATTTCAGAATTGATGCCGACTGCTAACCTCATAATGCCCATAGGCATACTTTTCTTATTTATGAGCATAGGTTTTGCTGTTAAACTCCCCGTCTTTCCTTTTCATACTTGGTTACCTGACGCGCACACAGATGCCCCCACTGCCGCCAGCGTCATGCTGGCAGGTGTTCTTTTAAAAATGGGCGGATACGGACTTTTGAGAGTTTCCGCTGGAATGTTTCCAGACCAACTCGAAAAATATGCCTGGCTATTAGCTTTGTTTGGAGTAATAAACATTATTTACGGAGCAGCCATAACAATACGACAGACGGATCTCAAAAGGCTCATCGCATATAGCAGCGTAAGCCATATGGGTTTCGTATTATTAGGATTATCAGCTGTAGGCGGTGGAATAACATCTCTAGCAATGACCGGAGCTGCCCTACAAATGTTCACTCATGGAACCATCACTGGACTTTTATTTTTAACGATAGGATTTATCTATGAAAGAACACACACACGCCACATCCCGGACTTGGGCGGTTTGGCCCGTCGGATGCCAATATTCACGGTATCACTAGTGGTTGCAGGTTTGGCCTCTTTGGGACTACCGGGAACTAGTGGGTTCGTCGCAGAGGTTACAATATTCGTGGGAGCTTTCCCTGCTTTCAAAATAGCTACAATAATAGCTGCATTTGGAGTAGTACTAACAGCTGGGTACATATTGTGGATGATACAAAGGTCAATGTTTGGTCCTGAGAAACCCCAATTTGAACAAATCGGTGATGCCACAGCGGTGCAAGTAATTCCCATCGGTATCCTAATTATCTCTATAATAGCTGTAGGGATATATCCAGCATTCGTCTCTGATGTTTTCGCAGATGGCATAGCACAGATGCTAATTATGACAGGGGCTAATTAATGAATTACATTGATTTAGAATTAATTATTCCCGAAATCAGCATGGCTTTGCTTGCTGGGCTAATAATCGTTTTCGACCTTTTTTCATCCAACAAAAGACTTCTGGTTCCTTTATGCCTGATAGGCCTGCTAGTACCTCTGTTCTTTTGTATTGCCGCAGCGCAAGAAAGTGCTGAGGCCGGCTTCATGGGAACAATGCAAGTAGACGATTTTAGTATATTTTTCAAATACGTCATTATTCTTGCCACCGCTCTGGTTATCCTAAGTTCAGCCACATACGCAAAAAGATTTGACAACCATCAGGGTGAATACTATTCACTTATTTTGTTATCTGCTACTGGAATGATGCTACTGGCATCTGCTACAGAACTAATAACAATATATATTGCGCTAGAATTGACCGCCTTACCAACTGCAGCATTGGCTGCGTTCATAAGGGAAAAGAAGTCTGCTGAATCAGGAATGAAGTTCTTAATATTGAGCGCAGTTAGTTCTGCGGTTCTTCTATATGGCATGGTGTTGCTCTATGGGTTTACAGGTAGCACCCATTTGTCCGATATTGGAACGGCGATAGCAACTCAACTTTCGGGATCAGCTGGTATAACGGATCATGGAGTACTTTTATTCAGTGTGATCTTAATAACGGCAGGTTTTGGATTCAAAATCTCTGCTGTCCCGTTTCAGATGTGGGCACCAGACGTATATGAAGGGGCTCCAACCCCAATAACAGCCTTCCTATCAGTAGCAAGTAAGGCTGTCGGGTTTGCCATTATCCTCAGAATTTTATACATGGTCTTCGAAAATGAAGCTCTATCTTCTGACTGGACCAGTATGATGGCGGTTTTGAGCGCAATTTCCATGTCTGTCGGTAACCTGATTGCGATAAAGCAAAATAATATCAAGCGAATGCTAGCTTACAGCACCATCGCCCAAGCCGGTTATATAATGGTGGGCCTGGCAGCTATGACCAGTGACACAACGCTCAACACTTCAGGACCTGTTGGCATACTCGTATACTTAGCCGGGTACACCTTCACAAATCTAGCTGCTTTCGCAGTCATAACAGCTGTATCTGAAAGTTCAGGCGATGACTCAATAGATTCTTTCTCCGGATTAATAAAAAAATCTCCAATACTAGCAGGGATAATGACCATATCCATGATCTCTCTCATAGGCATCCCTCCTACTATCGGATTCATGGCCAAGATATATATTTTTGGAGCTGCGGTTGAAACTAACTTAACTTGGTTAGCGTTCGTGGGAGTAATAAATAGCGTTATTTCAGCTTATTACTATCTTCGTGTAGTGAAGACAATGTTCTTGAATAGTGCATCAGAACAGTCTCCTATAAAACCTAGCATAGGACCTTTGTCAGCTGCTGTTATCTCCATTGTTGGTACAGTTGCTTTTGGTTTATATCCAAGACCCATAATCGAATTAGCTCGCGAAGCTATCTCCACCATCGTTGGTTAACTAAAATAGTTAAGTATTGGTAATATAGATACTTAATAAGCTCGATAAAAATCAACAGGTTTTTCGATAATTATGTCAGAAAATAAATTGATAGCCTTTATATACAATTCCCAAGTACCTGAAACTAAATTAAAGTCTGAAGAGATCATAAGGTCACTGGGATTAGAAAAAAATTCATGGCTCAGTTCGGCCGGAAATTTATCGGATAACACTGATAAATTGAATTCTACTTATTTGGTGGTTGTGGTTGGCGGAGACGGTACCATACTCAGATCCGTGAGAGTGATAAGTCCCTTTGAACTCCCAGTAGTCGGAATAAAAATGGGCAAAGTAGGGTTTATGGCTGAGCTGTCCCCAGAGGAGGCCGTTTCGTCTCTTCCTAAATACATCAACTACGAATCCTCTCCCAATAACGGTATTAGGACAGAAAGACGAATGATGATACAAGCTGACGTAATACCAACAAAAGGAGGAACTCCAAGATTATCAATTCATGCCTTGAACGATATTACGGTGGGGAGCAGAAAAGTTTCTAGATTGGTGGAATTGGAGGCCTCAGTAAACCATGTTCATTTAACCAACTACCGAGCCGACGCAGTCATAGTATCAACGGCCACTGGAAGTACGGGCTATGCTCTATCGGCTGGTGGACCTATCGTATTTCCTGAAGCACAAATGATGATTCTACAACCGGTGGCAGCTCATACTGGCCTCCGAGACGCATTAGTACTTGATCCTACCTCTACGGTGTCGCTAGAGGCTTCTGAAAGCTATTTGGCATCCATAAGTGCTGATGGGTTCGTGGATTCTGAAGTACAACCTGGAGAAAAAGTCATTGTAACTAGAAGCCCATATGATGCCAGATTCCTACGCTCGGAGAAACCTGATTTCTTCTATACTGCCTTAAATATGCGTCTCGGATTGGCGTACAGATCTCAACGTCCCCCGGAAGGACCTTTGGAATAAAAAATGGAAAATTTAGAGCTTGATCGCACAATCAATAGTAAAAAGATTTATGAGGGCACTATCATAAACGTCAAGGTTGATGAGGTGTTGTTGAAGACCGGAGTTAAAGCTAAACGTGAGGTTGTGGAGCACAAACCAGCCGTGGCCATAGTTCCTGTAGACTCAGAAAATAATGTTCTGCTTGTAAGGCAATACAGACATCCAGCGAAGGTAGATTTGCTGGAGATACCTGCTGGAATCATAGAACCTGGAGAGGAACCAGAAGTAGCTGCACTTCGAGAATTGCAAGAAGAAGTAGGATACACATCACGTAATTTGAGACTTATTTTCGGATTCTGGACAAGCCCGGGGTTTACAGATGAGTACATTTATGGCTTTATAGCACGAGATCTTGTACCGAATACACTGCCGCAGGATCATGACGAAGATATATCGGTTGAAAAAATTCCAATAGGAAGATTGCAGCAACTTATAAGACTAGGTGAAATACAAGATGCAAAAAGTATTGCACTTTTGATGACTTTGAATTCAATAATGTAAAAAATAGGTGCAAATATGCCAAATCTTGATCAAATGCTACAACAAATTGATGACCTGGAAGATGAACTAGTCGCCTTGGAGCAAGCGTTGGTTAAAATCCCTTCAGTTAATACAGGTTTTATGCCAACAGGAGACGAAACTCCTGTATGCAACTACATTGCAGATTGGTTATCTGCTGTGGGTATAGAATCTGAAATTCTAGAGGCGTCTCCAAACCGCGGCAACATCATCGCAAATATAGAAGGCTCCTCCGGAAAATTCGGGCTCTTATTTATGTCCCATACAGATGTTGTACCAGTAGAAGATGAAGAAAAATGGACATTCCCACCATTCAGCGCGCAGATCCATGAAGGAAGAATATATGGACGGGGCGCATCAGATTGTAAGGGTCTTCTATCAGCACAGTTAATGGCAATGAAGGTCTTAAAGGAAAACGGCGTAGTTCTGAAAGATGGATTATCACTTGTCTCAGGAGCAGATGAGGAGCATGGGGGAAGATACGGATTCGGATGGCTAGCGGAAAATTACCCGGAAAAATTACGCGCACCTTTTGCCGTTAACGAAGGCGGAGGTTCTCCCATTGAAGCAGCTGGTTCATTAACCTATGTTCTCGGAGTGGGAGAAAAAGGAAGGCTACAGATAGAAATTGATGTTAAGGGCATAAGTTCCCATGCATCAGTTCCCTGGCAAGGAACAAATGCGCTTTACAGACTTTCCACAGTCCTTAATAGAATAGAAGAATATGAAGCGGAAAGGGATACTTCTACCAGTCTATTTGAACATCTTTCTACGTTTGCCATTGAACACAAGCCGTCGTCTGATAATGTAGATGAAATCATCAAGGAACAGGAAGCAGATAACCCAAGATTTGCTTCAATGCTTAGGGCCTTATCTAGGATGACGATAACTCCCACTATGATAAACGGCGGCATTAAATCAAACAGTGTACCTGAGCAAATTAGACTTACCTGTGATGTAAGAACCTTGCCACATCAGACAGACGATTATTTACGAGAAGAATTAGACAAAATTTTAGACGGCATACCTGGAGTAGAATATTCAATAGACTACATGGCCGTACCAAATTCTTCTCCTTTTGAAACGGAGCTAATGACCAGCCTGCATGAGGCTACTAAAAAGGCAGTCGATAGAGACGACGTGCAGTTCGTTCCTGCCATCAGTACTGGTTTTACCGACTCAAGATTTACAAGACCTTTGGGTGTAACTACCTACGGTTTTTCAGGCTCACACCCAGAAGACGACCCTATGCTTAGCAAAGCCCATGGTACAGATGAATCCATCGGCATTAAAAGTCTGGTAAGTGGCGCCAAAGTAATGTTACATCTTGCCTATGACATGCTCGCCGAAAAATAGTTACCTATAAAGTAAAATACTCACCATATTTTTTCAAAGACTCGGGATTTAAATCGGCTCCCAAACCTGCGCCATCAGGCATGCGTAATTGTCCATTTCTTATGACCTCGAACGGATCTATGAATTCATGCCTGTATTCAAATTCTTCTACCGCGTGTTCTAGAATTACCCTTTCATCCAGAGAAGCACAGACATGAGCAGATGCGAGAAGAGATATTGGACCTGACGGACAATGCGGAGAAAATCCTACCCTGCTTTTCATAGCGCTGTTAGCAATCCGCACAGCCTCTTCAACTCCACCACAGTACTTTATATCAGGCATTATCGTTTGAACTGAATTTAATTTGACCAGAGAATTAAAAAAAGGTTGCCCGTAACCTGCCTCACCACCCGATATGGGCAAGTCTATATCTCTAGCAAGTTCAGCTAATTCCGGAGAAAACTCGATCGGATCCAATGGTTCCTCAAACCAACCAATTCCGATTGGGCTTATCAGTTCTGCAACCACTCTAGAAGAGTACTTATCGAATCTACCATGACAATCAACTAGAATTTCCACCTCAGGACCGACCCTGCCTCTTACAGCCATTAGTCGAGCTACACCTTGTCTCACCGCGGAGGTAATATCTTCTGGATTCGGATGCTGTATTTCATCAAAGGGTGCGCATTTAATCACCTTAAAACCTTTCGACACAGCAATATAGGCAGCATTTCCGAAATCTTCAGGGGAACGATCACTGGCGAATAAACCCCTATTAATATTTGCATACAAATCAATTGTTGACGGAAATTTGCCACTGAGATACGCACATAGAGGAAGATTATGAACAAGAGCATTTAACTGGCTGATAACAGTGCGAACAGCACTTAGTGCAGCTGCAATGTTTGATCCACTTTCTACTTCCTCGTTGAGTCCTAAATAGCTTTCTAAATCTTGCTCAGCAGGTATGTTTATTTCAGAAATAGCCTCGAGAATATCATTAATCGTCTTAGCTACCTCATTTGATTGTAGCCCTTTGGTAAACTCAACCAAAGTTTCTTGATCCGACTTTGTCCGAACAGAAACGCAATACCAAGTAGTATTTTTCGTTACTTCATATCTCAAAAATCTCCAGGAATGAAGAAATAATTCCATCTGCTTAAATCCTCTTAAAGAAGTGGTCAATCATTTATCATCTTAGTATATCTACAATTAACTGATTGATGGTCTAAAACCACAATATCCTGATATCGAAAAAAAAATGTTGGATTATATGGTGTAAAGTGTTAAACTCGAGTAAATTCAGCAGCAACGGAGCAGCATATGGACGGCTTGATCGTTCACGAGACCCCAAAGACCAAGCTCACGACGATGGTTGTCGCTTTTGCCGGTTGGCCAGATGCTGCCGAAGCCGCCACTCGCGCAATTAGATATATGGTACGTAAGTTACCCAGTAAAAAAATTGCAGAGATAGATCCGGAAAACTATTATGATTTTACTGTGAACAGGCCCCAGACCAGAATCAATCGAAGAAAAGAACGGATCATAAAGTGGCCGACGAATGAGTTCTACAGCTACGTTCCTGAAAATGACCCAGAAAATGGAATTTTGATGTATGTTGGGACAGAGCCCAATCTTAAATGGAGAACATTTTCGGATACTGTTTTGGAGGTTGCTAAATTATCGGGAGTAGAACTAATTGTCTCGCTCGGAGCACTATTGGATGCAGTTCCCCATACAAGGGAGGTAAAAATAACGGGCCGAGCCAGCAGCCAGGAACTGAGTAAAAAAGCAAGATGGCTAGGAATACGAAATTCCGGCTACCAAGGACCGACGGGAATACATTCTGCCTTCGCAGAAGCATGTAGCAAAAGCCACATACCACATGCAAATATTTGGGGTCACTGCCCTCACTACGTCCAAACCTCTCCTAATCCCGTAACCAGCTTCGCATTATTAGAACGACTAAAAAGCCTCGTAGACATCGATTTAGATATGAGTGAATTGGAATTAGCAGGACAAGCCTTCAAGGAAGAAATATCCAACGCCATCTCCAAACAACCCGAAGTGAGTTCTTATGTATCTCGATTGGAAAGCCAGTACGATGAGGCTAATGGATCCCAAAATGATATGCCCACTGGGACGGATATGGTTGAGGAAATAGAAAATTTCCTAAAAAGCCAGTCCAGTGGACAGGAATAGAAATAAGTAAACCCATAATGGTGGGTGATGAGTAAGTGTCGCAGTTACTTATAACTCCTGATTACTATAAAAATTTGTTCAGTCGTTGGACAACCGACATCGCAATGCTCCCTGATTTTCCAACTGATTCAAAAGAGAAATTTGTTGCTTTACATTTTGTAATGCTAGCCTTCACTGACGGTGAAGAATATTCAGAAGACGATATTCACGAAGGAATAAAGGACAGAAACCTTTTCTCAATAGATCATGTACAAATCAGAATAAATATGCTTCGAAATGGGTTTCTTACTAGAATCGAAAAGGAATCTGGCTTATTTTATATGACATCCAAAGAGTTTTTAAAACATGCTCAGTGGGATAGTTCTATACCTGGAGTGACGTAATCGACAGCCAATTAACTCCCAAAGAAGCTTTAATAGATATCGGTCCAATATCGATTAACAGTCGAGACTGGGGTGGTCATGGTAGAAACATAGTTTTGATACATGGTTTAGCCTCGAACAGGCAAATCTGGGATCTAGTCGCACCCCTGTTGGCAAAATCTAATAAAGTGGTAGCAATTGACCAACGAGGACACGGATTATCTTCCAAACCAGATAATGGGTATGACTTCCAAACTATTACTAACGACTTATCTTTATTCATGGATACTGCCAAGATCACCAACCCATTATTAATTGGGCATTCGTGGGGAGGAAGTGTTGCCTTGAATTTTGCTGCCCAGAATTTGCGTCAAATAAGTGGGATTTGCATGGTCGACGGAGGTCTAATAGAAATATCGTCCCTACCAGGAAATTCACTCAAGAAAGCCCTTGTAGACATGGCTCCTCCGCTATTCGACGGCTTAACAGAAACGGTTCTAAGAGACAGAATTTCAAAGCGAGATTGGGGTGAACGGGATGAAATGTCTATTAAATACGATTTAGCCAATATTGTAATGGCCAATTTTCAAGAAAATTCTGATGGCACTATAACACCTCGTTTCAAAAGATCCAGTCATTTGAAAGTAGTGGAGGCCTTTTGGAATCACCAACCATCGACATTGTTTTCATCAATCACTTGCCCTGTTTTGAATTTGCCCGCAAGACTAAATAAAGATAAGAATCCAAGACAAAAACTTAGACAGAAATTAATAGAACAGGCAGAGGCAGAAATAAATAAATTTGATACAGTCTGGTTAGAACAAAGTATTCATGACGTTCCTATTCAGAGACCCATGCTAGTAGCAACAACTATATCTCAGTACATTGAACGCGGTTTTTTTGATTGAACGAATTATGCGGTTTCTGATAAAAAATAGTACGGAACATTCCAAGTTCCAACCAATCCCATATCCACTACTGCCTTATTAGCATATAGCTTTTTCACTATTCCCTTGCTCCCAGTAATCGGTCCTCCACTGACATTCCCTAGATACATGACCTTTTGGCCGTTATCAATGTTTAACCCATTTTGAAAAGTTGCATAATTATTTTTGTCATTTTGTATAGATAGTGTCAACTGCGTTGCTTCATTCATATTTACACCCAGTATATTTGTAATTTAGAACATTTTAGAACAGAACACTTGTTCTGTCAATTATTTCGACTTAACCCACGTCAAACTGCATGGATGATAAAAAGACTGCTTCTGAGATAGAATGGTCAGTAAGAATCTGCCATAGAGGTATAGAATCATGGGAAGACTGGATAACAAGGTGGCGATAATTTCAGGGGCCGCGAAAGGACAAGGTGCATTTGAAGCTGCCCTTTTTGCAAGCGAAGGCGCCAAAGTAGTCCTAGCAGACATAGATATTGGAGCCTGTGAAGCCAACGCTAGAGATATTGTCAAAAACAAAGGCATAGCTTCAGCGATCCACCTAGATGTAACTTCTTCTGAAAGTTGGACCAACTGCATCAAATTCACTGTGGAAAAATACCAGAGTCTGGACGTACTGGTTAACAATGCCGGTATATACAGTAAAGTACCAATTGAAGAAGCCTCAGGTGAGGAATTTGATTTAATTATGTCAGTTAATCTTAAGGGAGTTTTTTTGGGAACCAAATATGCCATCCCTGAGCTGCGGAAGGCAGGAGGTGGTTCCATAGTTAATATCTCATCTACAGCTGGATTGGTTGGCAACCAAGGGGGTGGGGCATACGGTGCATCCAAAGGGGGAGTAAGATTATTTACTAAATTTACTGCTATACAACATGCACCAGATAATATTAGAGCAAATTCTGTCCACCCTGGACCTATAGACACTGATATGATCGCAGACAACCTATCCACACAGGAAGGAAGACAAAACTCAATCTCCAGAATACCACTAGGCCGAATAGGAACCATAGAAGATGTAGCTTTGGGAGTTTTATTTCTTGCTTCCGATGAATCTTCATATATGACAGGGTCGGAATTAGTTATTGATGGAGGAATTACGGCTCAATAAGATTGACCACAATTATGTGTGCCTACTTTTAATAGAATACTCATAAGTTAGAATATTTCCCAAAATATCATGCATGATTTTAAAGCGATTATACTAGCAGCAGGATTGGGAACTAGAATGAATTCTAGTCAACCAAAGGCTCTACACAAGTTATCAGGTACACCGATGATAACTTGGATCGTGAATGCAATATTTAAGTCGCGAATTAACGAAATTATCACAATTGTCCCGCCAAACTATGAAGCATTCCAGAATACGCTCAAAGGCAAATCCGAATTGGCTGTGCAAGAATCTCCAAAAGGTAGTGGTCACGCCTTACTGCAAAGCAAAGCAAAAGCACAGGATGCCAATAACCTGATAGTAATAAATAGCGATATGCCTCTTATAAAGGCTGAAACTCTTATCGATTTGATGAACCATCACCAAACATCGGGCGCTGACCTTACTGTGTTGATAGCTAAAGTCAACAAACCGACAGGTTTTGGAAGAATAGTCAGAAATAGTGAAGGCGAAATAATCTATATAGCTGAAGAATCTGAAGCCAATATTGAGCAAATGCTTATAAATGAAATTAATGCCGGAGTTTATTGTTTCAAAACATCATGGCTATGGAATGCATTAGAATCTTTGAAACCTTCCAAGTCGGGGGAATTCTTTTTAACTGACCTTGTATATTTCGCATATAGTCTACAGCTTAATATCGAATCACTAATGACTAACGAAGAGGAAATTATAGGTGTGAATAACAAATCAGACTTGGCCAGAGCTGAAAAATTATCACGAGCCTCTATTTGTGAAAAGCTCATGAACGATGGGGTAACCATTATAGACCCTGACACTACATACATTGATTCAGAAGTTACAATAGAAGCTGACACCACCATTTTCCCAAACACCCACCTGACAGGGAATACCAACATTTCTTCTCACAGTGAAATCGGTCCAAACAGTGTAATTGCAAATAGTTCCATAGGTTCTGACTGTATAATTAAGTCATCTACTATAGAATCTGCAGTCATTCTGAACGGAGTGAAAGTCGGACCTTACAGCCACGTCAGGGAAGGATCTCTTTTGAAATGTAATGTTGACATAGGAAATTATGTAGAAATAAAAAACAGTACCTTAGGGAACCGAACTAAATCCGGTCATCACTGCTATTTAGGAGATTCGGACATTGGTTCGGATGTGAACATTGGAGCAGGTACGATAACCTGTAATTATGATGGCACTGATAAGCACAGAACAATCATAAAAGATGAAGCCTTTATAGGCTCCGACACCAAACTGGTTGCCCCCGTAACCGTAGGGAAAAGGTCAATTACTGGGGCAGGATCCATAATAACAAAGGATATCCCCGATTTCTCTAAGGGAATCGGAACTCCAACACGCATATTAAAGGGGGACAGGTCTTCTTAGACCCTACAAATTGGACACTGATATAAGCGACTTATCAAGTCTAGCACTAATAGCTTCTATTGCACTTTTTACATTAATCGGTTTTATTCAACACGTGATTGGCACGGTAACTAGAGAGTCGATCTTCATATGGCGCAGCGAAGAAAGATCTGGATTAGAAAAATTGGAAGACCTCTTCCGCAAAGCTGACCAATCCAATTCTGCATTTTCAATAATCAAAACAATCGCGCTCACCTTCGCAATTATACTTTCCTATTCCATCTTTTACGACGCATCTGATCCTGAACCCACTAGCCATGCATTGGGACAAATCAGCGTTATTGGATTATCAAGCCTCCTAGCTTTAGGGGTCCTGGAAACAATGGCCAAAGTAGCGGGCAGACATAGTGGACCTAGAGCAGCAATTCAGATATATCGACTAGCTATATTCATTGGTACAACTTTAAGACCTATAACTAGATCCCAAGAACGTATTATAGAAATTGGTACAGTGGAAGATGCTTCCGACATTGATGAAAACAGTAACATTGCGATGCAAATGGATGATGAAGGAGAACCTTTAGAAGAACATGAAGTTCGGATGATAAGGGGAGTGTTTCAATTAGATAGGACAGTGGTTCGGGAAATTATGGTCCCGAGGGTAGATATGATAGCTACAGATATAACAACCTCGATTAATGACGTCGCTGATCTAATGATTAAAGAAGGTCATAGTAAAGTTCCCATTTACCAAGATGAAACTGATCAAATAAAAGGTATCGCTCATTCCATGGACATGCTTGCCCAAATAAGCAATTCCAGTCAACAGACAGGATCCATAGGGGATCTCGGCGATTTCCTGCGCCCAGTTTTCTTTGTACCTGAATCAAAAACATTGGAGGACCTTCTAACTGACTTTCAAGATAAACGAATTCAAATGGCAATTGTTATCGACGAATACGGAGGAGTTTCTGGATTGGTGACAGTAGAAGATCTCGTCGAAGAAATTGTTGGAGAATTGCATGATGAATTTGACACAAGAGAATCTGTAATTAGGCAGGTCGAAGAAAACGAATTCTACATGGATGCTGCAATCGATATAGATGACCTTGCACTGGCCATTGGAACCTCCTTTAAAGGTAACGGATTTGACACAATTGGAGGATTTGTCTTACACGAACTAGGTAAGATTCCAAGCCCTGGAGACAAATTTTCCTACAACAATTTATCTATAGAAGTAATTTCTACAGTAGGCAGAAGATTAAGGGAAATAAAAATAATTAAAACTGGATAGTAAACAAATGTCCATGCTTTCCCTTTTTAACTGACATTCTACTCATACCTAGACCCAACGCTGATTGGTATCCTTCACCTATAAAACTGTTCTAATTATGTCTTTTACACTTTATAAAATGGTTTCACTCTCTCTATCGGAACTCAACTTCCCTTCAAAAGGTGAATCCTTATATATCCGGATCTCTCAGTATTCATACTCATATAAAACAAAAGGTTAGACAAAGAACGAAATAGAAGCCGTAAAGAATATCGGTGTGCATATAGGAGCCCTTACAATTAGTGTCTGTAACGGAAACTTTTATGGGTTTAGCAACGCTGAGGAACATAAATAATAAAAACTGAATATTAGTCAGGTACACCGCTTAAGGTAATAAACTGCAATCGTACAAGAAACAATTAAACGAGGAAACAAGGTATTATCCCAATTCAATTGCCGGGTGTGAGGCTCAGTTCAACTGGCTATTAGAAGGACCGACCTGCTTATCCAAGCTATTAATAAAATCGGAAACAAATCACTCCCTTGCAGAGTCTGAAAATTTTCGGGATTATCCAGACCATACAGCCGAATGTGACCGTAATTAGTCGTGCTTTCCAAACTCTGATTAAATCTTCAAGGGAATAAAAATATGAAGTCAATCATTTAATTCAGATACTTATATTTTGGCAAATGTTTAATAGGCAGCGTTTCATATAACAAGCAAAAGAGCCCCCAGACCAAATGGTCTGGGGGCTCTTTATGTTCATATCAACTCTCACTTCGCCAACTTGTGCATTGGCTCAGCCTAGTTAATCAATCGAATTTTCTTATTTATCAGCGACCAATAACGGAGCTGTAGCTTCTGAGTTGGAAGAGCCTCTAGCTGTAAGCGTATACAACCCAGCGTCCAAATCTGCTTTGACATCTATCTGGAAGGCTCCTGAAGCATTTGCCTCTCCACCCGCCAAAATTTTGTCTACTCCATCTGCAGCGCCGACACCAATTATGCTAACCATCTCACCGGCAGCGAACCCGGCACCGTAGACAACTGATGTACCACCAGTTTCAGCAGGTGTTGCTGCCAAACTAGCAGACACAGTTCCTGCTGGGGAGGACGCAGACACTATAGTTATAGGTGCGCTCGCCTTGCTACCACTTGAACCTTGAGCGAACACGGTGGACGGGCCACCAGCTCTACTTACGACAGCTGCCTTTTCTGACACGAAGTCGAAAGAAACTTCAAAAGCTCCTGCACCATTAGCAGTTACTTGAGAGCCTCTACCTCCTCCAATAATTGGAGACAAGGTTGAATCGATTCTGAGCTGCAAAACAACTGGTTCGTTTGCATTAAAGCCCGATCCAGAAACACTGAATCCCTCAGACATAGTTATTTTTGACTTACTTACTGTGATATTACCCTCTGGTGCCACAGCATCAGCTCCGCCAGGACCAGCAGGCCCTTGCAAGCCAGGAGCACCGGCTGGACCAGGGTTCCCAGGCAACCCAGGCAACCCAGGTTCTCCTTGTGGTCCCTGTGCACCGGCTAGTCCAGGACTACCAGGATTTCCGGGAAGACCCGGATTTCCAGCAGCACCTGCACATGCTGATATTACGAATAACATTGCTGAGAAAACCAGGGCTGTTGATAACGCCCGAAGGCTAAATAGCTTTCCCATTTGACCCCCTTCTTTGTAAAGGAACGAATTTTAGTTCAAACTTTCTTGTTGTAGGAGCAAGCAGTAAAAACCACAGACCCACCAACGGCGAGTGAACGAGTTCATGATATGCACCACCCCAATGTATGTCAAGCTGTTTCCGTGCCTAATTAATCACTCCGAAACAACCTCCCACAAAAGGAACTGCAACCACACTCCCAGTCACGCTCCGTCCAACTTTAGAATTTTAGTTGAATACAGATGAATAATCAATAACAAAAAATACCAAAGCCACAGTCAAACACTATAATGACCATAAAAAAATTCCTCACCGCAAAGGATTCTCTACTTTAAAAGGAACGAAACTCTAAAAATTCAATATACGAAGAGCAATCTGATTGTGTAAAATACGGCTAGTCACTCAATATCTTGATCTTGGCTTCTTTTACTGCCAACGGTGAGGTCGGTTAGAAAGATTACCCAATCCTAATTCTCTGCAAAGAGAAGGGAAAAGTGTTTTTGAGGCTCCTTGCCACTCTAATTCAGAAACAGCTCTATTTACCTGCACTTTTTTATGCACAGTAGCAATTTCCCGATAAAGATAAGCCTCGCTTCTGTTATTTTCCAAGCTTGCACTTAAAGATGCAGCTCCTCTTACATGTACGTCCCACAATTCATATGTAATTGGTATTTCCTCAATACAGCCATACCTATAGAGAAGCGTAGCACTTGATTTCGCACCCCACTTAGGTATCCCCGGAATATTATCTGCGGTGTCACCAACAAGGCCTAAATAATCCGGTATAGATTCCGGTAGTACACCGAATTTATCCAGAACTCCGGCTTCATTTAAGATAACATCGTTCCTTCTATCTAGGCACACAATTTTGTCTCCATCAACGACCTGGCATAAATCCTTATCAGGAGAACAAATTACCACCTGTTCAACATCATCTTGTTTAGAATAGAGCACAGCTCCTGATGCCAGAGCGTCATCTGCTTCAAACTCATGCATTGGCCATGAGAGTATCCCAAGAGCGTCAACAGCCCTCTCAGCAAGCGGAAATTGCATCTCAAGTTCAGGAGGAGTATCCGAACCATCTTTATATGTCGGTAATAGTTCGTTCCTGAAAGATTTAATGGAGCTGTCAAAAGCCACAGCCAAATGTGTCACGTCTGCCTGGTTCAATAGGGAAATCAGGGTGATAATAAGGCCCCTTACAGCAGAAACATGCATTCCATCAGGAGCTAGCCGCTCAGGCTGACCAAAATGAGATCGGAATAATTCATATGTACCATCCACAAGATGTACTTTCATATCAGTTCACTCCTGAAATCTTCATTCACCGTGTATTAGGATTTAGCACATCGCTCATGGCGTCTCCAAATAAATTCCAGCATAAAACTAACGACCAAGCCACTATTCCAGGTGCAATCAGCATCCATGGCACCACTCTAAGAGCACTTATGCTGCCAGCTTCCAACAGCATAGTTCCTAAACTTGGCCGAGGAGGCTGGATACCTAACCCAAGCCAACTCAAAATGATCTCCGTGCCGATCAATGTCCCCATACCCATTGAAACTGTAACCACAATAGGTCCAATAGCATTTGGCAAAAGATGAATAAATAGAATTCGGAAAGTAGTAGCTCCAGTGGCTTGTGCTGACTCGACATATTGAGACGTTTTTAGCGACAGAACTTGACCTCTAACCAAACGGGCCATTCCAACCCAACTAAACGAAACTAAAGCCAAAGATATCACTATGTAGTCCGCAACTCCTGATTTTACGATTCCATCCAGCCAAGTGTTATCTTCAAGCCATCGAACTGAGTCCACAATCCTTGGTCTCAAAGTAGCAGCTAGTAATATGACCAGCAATATGTCAGGAAAAGACGCAAAAAGCTCACCTATCCTCATTATTATTGAGTCGACACGACCTCCATAATATCCAGAAATTAATCCCAATGAGACCCCGATCAACAAACCACCCGTAAGGATTGTGACCATAGTGATTATCACCGTGTTTTGTATTCCCCAAAGAACCCTTGAAAAAACATCTCTACCCTTTAAATCGGTTCCCGCTATGTGCTGAAAAGTCGGAGCTTCTCTGATGGACTGATAATCTTGTTCGTTGTAACCGTATGGAGCTATCAAAGGTGCAAATATACCTAAAAAGTAAATAATCGAAATTGTAGTCAAACAGGCAATAGCCAGTTTCTTTCTTAGCAATCTGGAGAAAGCCCTGTACAAATGACCTCTATTGCCCACAGATGTATCCATCATGAAAGCCTTATTCGTGGATCAATTAGTGAATATGCGATGTCAGCTAAAAGATTGGCGACAACAAAGGCCGCTGACAATATCATAGTGAATGCCATTATCACTGGATAATCTCTGTTGAAAATAGCTTGTATGGCAAAATCTCCGACCCCTGGTATACCTAATAATCTTTCAGTGATAAAGCCGGTAGTCAACATACCCGCCAAAGAGAAGGACAAAATAGTAATTATGGGTATTATGGCATTCCTCAAAACATGTCTAATGTCTATGGTGGATTCACTTAATCCTTTAGCTCTAGCAGTCCTGACAAAATCTTGCCCGAAAACATCTAAAGTGCTGGCTCGCATCAATCGGGCTAATCCAGCAACTCCTGGTACACCCATTGTGATAGCTGGCACTACTATTCTTAAATCGAAAAACCCTCCCCACCCAGAACACGGGACCCAACTCAACTTCAAGCACAATGCCCAAAGGACAATCGGAATACTCACCATTATTGGGATGGACATCAGAACCAACGTAAAAGAAATAGCAGCAGGATCAATCCATGAACCTTGATGACGTGCTATCCAAAACCCTAAAGGCAATCCAATTGACAAGCTTACAACCATTGCTGCCAAATTAACCTGGAAAGAGACCCACATTTTTGAAGCTAGAAGGCTCCCTACAGACCTGCCTCGATACCTTAGACTTTCCCCAAAATCACCTCTGATCGCACCTGAAACATAGTCAATATATTGGACCACAATAGGCCTATCTAGCCCTAAAGAGGACCTCAAGCGATCAGCTGTATCTTCATCATATTTGGTTCCGAGCATGACCCTTACAGGATCACCGGGACCATAAGTGCCTAGCACAAAAGTAACAGCTGACACCATCAATAACAGTACTGGCAGCCATAACAATCTTCTAGTTATATATACCCACATACACCCTTTATCCTAATATGCTGTCAGTATAGGATAAACGACATCATGTCGTTGATAGTAAGACCGTATGTATTACTTCATTAATTTCAATCTTCTATATACACATATCGCATTTTAGACATTGTCATCGGAGTAAGCTCGTACCCTTTTACATAAGGTTTTATTAGAACATGTCGCTCGCCAGCAAACCATAAAGGAACCCATGCAGCGTCATTGACAATAATTTCTTCGGCATTTTGGTAGAGATCTATTCGTCTCACTGAATCAGTTTCAACACGAGCATCTTCTAGCAACACATCTGCTTCTTGATTTGAGTACAACCCATGATTGTTTTCGCTATCAGAATGAAACAATATATCCAAAAAGTCTTGAGGGTCAGGATAATCAGCCTCCCACCCTAATCCACCAAAAGCTTGAAATTTCTCTTCATCCAAATCTTTAAGATATGTAGCCCATTCAACTTGTTGTATTTCAACTTCAACCCCCAACGTTTCCAACCACATATTAATTATCACTTCAAGATCCAGTCCAGGGGTACCTCCAGTACCAGGTATTGTTACGACAATTCGTGGTCGACTTACTGGATCAGCATATTTTGATTCTGATAACAATTTTTTTGCCAAAACAGGATCGTGACGAAGACCTTCAAGACTTTCATTAAAACCGGGGAATCCTGGCGGCAAAATTCCGTAGGCCGGAACAACTAAATCTGAGTATACCTCTCTAGCAATTAATTCTTTATCTATTGCGTGATTTAAAGCGCGACGAAATTTAGGATCATCAAATGGCGGTTGTTCAACATTAAAGCCTATGTAATTAACGGAATAACCAGGCTCTGCAACAACCAAATCTCCATTAAGGGGGTCCCCTGGATCCTTAATCCTTTCTAAATCAAACAGTCCCACCCCTGTTATATCTATCTCATCATTTTCGTACATGGCCATAGAGGAACCACCGGCTAAATTCATCTGTATCTTTGCCAGTTTGGCCTTTTCAAGATGGTAAAGGTCATTCCTTTCTAATATGATCCTCTCTCCAATTTTGTAATCGGTAAGCCGAAATGGGCCAGTACCGTTAGGATTATCGGTCCAATTCAACCCCCCTTCAGACACATTGTTTTTATCGACTACGTAGGCCGTAGGGTATGTTAGCTTAGCCAAAAAATATGCTTTCGGAGCATCTATCTGTATTTGCAATGTCACATCATCGACCGCCTTCACGCCTCTTATCTCAGAACCCCTACCCTCTAATACATCCTCTACCCCAACTATGTCACCTAAATATGTTTTTGCTGTGGGAGAAGCTGTATCTGGATTAACAGCACGCTCCAACGACCACTTAAAATCGCCAGCTGTTACTTTTGTTCCATCGTGGAAAGCCGCATTTTCACGGATTTTAAAGGTATATGTAAGACCATCAGTTGAGACGTCCCAACTATCGGCGAGATCTGGTATTAACTGTAAATTAGTATCAAATCCGACAAGACCGCCAAATATTTCTACAACAACACCTGCAGATGTTGTATCAGAAGTCAAATGAGGATCAAGTGTTGGAGGGTCTGACCAAAGACGGTTGAATACTCCCGATGGTTGCTCAGAAACATCAGCTAGGGTCTTTAACTCGGATTTGGTTGCAGAGCTTTTTTCAGCTCCGGTTTTAGGTGCTGAATCTTCTAAGCCAGATGATTGGTTAACTACCTCTGAACTTCCGGAATCTGAACTTCCGGAATCACCTACAGCCTTCCCTACCGCCGGCTGTCCACATGCAACCAACCCAATTAATAGAACCGAGAATAAAAACCCAAAAAGGAAATTCTTAGTCATACATACCTCAAAATCAAATTAGTCTATAAAAAATTAATCCCTTCTAATAATAGTAATCTAGATAAGGTATTAACAACGGCAATTCCACCTGGGTATTACCACTCTATACTCAACGTGAAATAGCTTTGATTATCTTTATGTACCCATTTGGTACTTTAAATACGCCTTTATAAACATATCTATATCTCCATCAAGCACTTCGCTGGTAGCTGATGTTTCCATATCTGTTCTATGGTCTTTGACCATTTGATAGGGATGTAATACATAGCTCCGTATTTGATTTCCCCATTCGGCCGAAATATGATCTCCCTTTAGATCAGAAATTTCCCGATCTTTTCTCTCTCTTTCCAAATCAGCGAGCCGAGAGGCCAAAATTCTCATGGCAATCTCTCTGTTTTGCCGTTGAGATCTTTCATTTTGGCAGGTAACCACAATTCCCGTTGGCTCGTGTGTTATCCGTATGGCCGTAGAATTTTTTTGAACACTCTGTCCTCCATGGCCGCCTGCCCTGAATACATCAACCCTCAGGTCATCCGGATTGATTTCAATGTCAGCACCTTCTTCCATTCTCGGTATAACTTCAGCTAGGGCGAAGGATGTATGCCTAGCGTGATCATTGTCGAATGGAGATATTCGAACTAGCCTATGGACCCCTTTTTCAGCCTTAAGGTGACCATAAGCATATTCACCTGCTACTTGTACAACTACACTTTTTATACCAGACTCCTCACCATGAGATACATCAAGAATTTGACATCCAAATCCTTTCCTATCACACCATCTTGTATACATCCGTACTAGCATGGAAGCCCAATCTTGAGAATCTACCCCCCCTGCACCAGCATGCAGAGCTAAGATAGCATCACGCTGATCATGTTCACCAGAAAGGGTAAGTGTAAATTCCTGCTCCGCAACCGCTTGCTCCAAGCAATCTACTTCTAGCTTTATCTCGTCTAGCAATTTCATATCACTTTCCGGATTGGCCAATTCCAGCAATTCTAAATGGTTCTCAATTTGCTCTTGAAACCCCTTCCAAACGGATACCTGGGTATTCATAGCAGCCAAAATTTTCATTTTAGACTGTGCTAAATCAGAATTTTGCCAAAACAAAGGATCAATTGATTCTTTTTCCAATTGTTGAATTTCAAGTTCCTTTGAAGGAAGGTCAAAGACGCACCAGTAGATCAGAAACTTTTTCTTTAAGTTCAATCAAAGAAGTTTTCAATTCTTGCATTGGAGTTTTTCACCAACCTACGAGTTAAAATTTTTATCAAAGCAGAAACTAATTATATCAAGCCTCCAAAAAACCAAGGCTTAAACATTTGTATGGTAATGAACATATTTAGGTCGACAGAAAAGAATCGACATCGAGAATCCACCCCCTTCTCATAGTTCTACGCTCTTCTTGTCCTACCGGTAGTCTTATGGTGTCTAGCAAAGTTCGAGGGTTGGGACCTCGCAATATAATTTGCCACCTGTAACGACCCCTTACCCTACTTGGAAAAGCTGGAGTCGGGCCAAGAACTTCAGTATCAGCAAGACCCCATATCTGTTTTTGTTTAACCAATAGATTTGCGAGATGTTTGGCCTCTCTTTGACCCGATTTATCATCAACATCTTGCCTAAGCAATCGAATTATTTTGCTATAAGGCGGATGAATGTTTTTTACCCTGTTAGAAGATTCGATATCAAAAAAGGATCGGTAATCCTGTGAAGCTGCCGCTTTAATAGCATAGTGATCAGGCTGGAATGTTTGAATAACCACTTTGCCTTCTTGTTCGCCCCTACCTGCTCTACCCGCCACCTGACATAAAGTTTGGAACACGCGCTCAGGAGCTCTAAAGTCTGGCAGCCCAAGACCGACATCAGCCGATATTGCCCCCACCAGTGTTACATTAGGTAAATGATGCCCTTTGGATATCATCTGAGTACCAACTACAACATCTGTTTGTCCAGATCGAAATCTGTTAAGTAAATCACCGTAATGTGAGTGTTTAGTTATGGCGTCTGTGTCCCATCTATCGATCACTAATTCCGGATATAACTCACCCAACTTTTTGACAACTAATTGTGTTCCCACACCATATTTCCCAACCGCTTGGTCCTGGCATTCGGGGCAATTCTGAACATTCTTCCTTTTTTGCCCGCAATAGTGACATATCAAGGTGCTTGAGTCAGCATGAAATGTCATGGAAACATCACAACTTCTGCATTTAACTACATACCCGCAACTGCGACATTGGACAAAAGGTGAAGAGCCTCTTCTATTCAAAAAAAGTATGACCTGATTATTGTTGCTAACAGCATTCTCTAAATCAATTATTAAACGTCTGCTGAAAATACCGGTATTCCCTGCCTTTAATTCGGCCCTCATATCTACTATTTTCACTTCCGCTAGTAATCTTGAATCGTTATCTGAATCATAATTTGTCGAATTAGGGCGGTACCTTTGGGTTAATTCTGCCAGTCGGTATCTACCAAGTGTGGCTCTGCGATAAGACTCAATATCAGGGGAGGCTGAACCAAGGATTACTGTTGCAGATGTAAGTCCTGCCAATTGCATCGCAACATCCCTCGCATGATACCGGGGTACACCATCATTTTGTTTGTAAGTCCATTCATGCTCTTCGTCTATTACGATTAAGCCCAAATTATTAAGTGGAGCAAAAATCGAACTTCTGGAACCGACTACCACCTGATAATCATCGTCTTTAATTTTTCTCCATTGATCAAAACGCTGACCTATAGTTAACCCACTATGCAAAACGGCTATCTGTCCAGGAAATCTAGACGAAAATCTTTCTATAGTTTGGGGAGTCAGAGCGATTTCAGGAACCAGTACTAAAGCTGTTTTTCCACTTTTAATGCATAGAGCTACTGCGTCAAGATAAACTTCAGTTTTACCACTTCCAGTAACTCCATGAAGTAAAACAGCCCTAGTTTTGATAGAAGGATCTTCTATAAGCTCTGAAATTTGCGTTAGAGCATGTTTTTGGGACTCTGAAAGTCGGAGAGGTTTGGCAACGCTATATAGTTCTCCCTTGAGAGGATCTCTGTCGATTTGAATTTGGTGCTTTTCCAAATAGCCTTTCGTTATCAAAGAATTGACAGGAGAAGAACCAAATTCTCTTCGTGCATTAGCCAATTTCAACACATCATCCTCTCGTTTTGAGAGGGCGGTCAGGGCCTGAAGTTGCTTGGGCGCATTATCTAGTTTTTTTGTGGGCAAGGCTAACTTACCAGATTGAGTGATCCTAACCAGATTTTCGTATTTGGCTCTCACTCTAACGGAAGATTCATCGGTGGCCGAAAACAATATTTCCTTTTCAATCAGGCGATTAATAGCCTGACGTGATTTTTCCCCAAAGTTAGCAACCACCCTATCTAGTTTTACAGTTTTTCTTGAATTTATATACCTGACTATTGATGCTTGGAAGTCACTAAGATTTAGCTCAAGGTCTTCAATAGGAACCAACAGAGACAACCAAACCGATTTTCGTTTTCGTCCACCTGGCGGAAGCATCAAAGAACATGCTTGAAATAAGGTGCACATATATCGACTACTCACCCAGCGGGCCAAATCCAGCCGCACCGTGTCAATCAGAGGTTTTTCGTCTGTAAGTTCAGATATTTCACGAACCAAATCTAAGTTGGTGGTGTTAGAAATATCGAAAACTATTCCTTGTCTAGTTTGATTACCAAAAGGAACTAATACTGAATGACCCAGTTCCAACCTGAGATCCCTAGGTATTGAGTAGGTAAAAGTTCTGTCTCCAGAACCGGGTGAATCTACTGCTACTTCCGCGAATTTCAAAAGCTACTAACCTTTTCCACATGACGAAGTGGTGTGAGGCGAAGTATACTACTGCATAGAATTCAGAGGCGAGATTGAATCAGCGAGTGCTTCTATCTTCTTTGATCCTAGCTGCTCTACCCGACAACCCTCTAAGATAATAGAGTCTTGCTCTTCTAACTTTTCCCTTTCTTGTAACTTTCACTGATTCCACGTTAGGAGAACATTTCAGAAAAGTTCGTTCAACTCCAACTTGATTGGTGATCCTGCGAACCGTGAAAGTTTCTCCTCTACCATTACCTCTAACTCTCAAAACAACGCCTTCAAAGGCCTGAGTTCTAACCCTTTCCCCTTCAACAACCCTTACGTTAACAACTACTGTGTCTCCAGGTCCAAAATCCTCAATATTATCATTTTCTTCTACTGGTATGAGGTTATGAGCATCCATTTTCAGTATCTCTTCATATATTACAATTTAGTTAGTCAATCTATCCGTAAAACTTAAAATTACAAGGCTAAAATTGTACTTCTATATTTGTCTCTAAATCAATAGTAATCTCTGTCATTTGGTTTCCATTTACTAAAACTTATTCATTTTATGACTGATGTGGCGGCATTTGGTAGAATTAATGGCAGTGAACAAAAGCAATTAGTATGGGGAGGGAATAATGCCTTTTAGATTTGGCCCCATGGAACTCATAATCGTTTTAGTAGTGGTGTTAATAATTTTTGGGGTAGGCAGACTACCTGAAATCGGCGGGGCGATGGGAAAAGCGATTAAAGAATTCCGATCCACCCAGAAAGATATTACTGACGAAGATACGACAGCCAAGAAGGAATAGTATAAATTCCCGTCTATAAAGTCCCTTTAAAAGCAAAATCGCGTCGATCCCTTGTTTCTGGCCTCAGACTTAAAAATCAATCTACCTGATCAAGGTTGTCTGAGCTCACTCTATTCCTCATTTTAACTCCTATCTTTGATAGGAGAATACCAACCTCATATAGAGCCAAAACCGGAATAGCTACCATAGTTTGATTAATAGGATCCAAGGTCGGAGTTATCAGCGCACCTAATATAAAAGCTAATACTATGGCCCATTTCCGGTTTCTAGAAAGAAAGGACGGCTTCACAACACCAATCCTAGACAAGAAAAATAGAACTATAGGTAGCTCAAATATGGCTCCCATCCAAAACAAAAGTGAAAGCATCAAGCTCACGTAGTTGCCAATTCTGATCATAGGAGTCGCGACATCACTCCCAAAAGTGATAAGAAATTTTACGGCCGGTGGAAAAAGAACAAAATAACCAAATGCTGCCCCAAGTACAAAAACAATCACGCTGACAGGCATCAATATGTATAAATATTTTTTCTCTGTGGAATTCAAACCTGGAGAAACAAACATTGTTAGTTGCCATAAAAGAAACGGCAATGAAGTAAAAATCCCTGCTAAAAGGGATGCTTTCATAGCAATACCTATGAATTCTGTGAGATCTGTATATACCGGTTTCTGATTTGGAACCCCTGGAAATCCACTAGCTGGCTCCATTAATAATCGAAGTATTTGCTGATGAAAAATAAAGGCGATTGCTGTAAAAATCACAACGACAATTGCTGACCATGTAAGACGCCGCCGCAACTCATCAAGATGTGTCCCTAATGATTGCGATTCATTAGTCAAAAGTGATCACCCCCATGAACTTTTTCCAGATCCGTCATCTGTCTCTGCTTGATGGGAATTTGATTGGTTATCTTGCGCCGACTGAGAAGAATTTGAATCAGTCTTCTTCCTCCTATGCGATCCAAAAGCTATGGGTGGTTCGGGTTTTGGATCTGAATCCACTTCAGAATCGATCTGACCGAGATCAGGTTCGACCCGTTCTTTATTTTCACCGAAATTGGGAGTATCAACATCAATATGGGGGATTTGCTGGGCAAATCTTTTGGCCTCTGCAAGTAAATCTCCCATCATACGGGCACCAGAAATCATTTTTTGCGGTCCTAGCACTAGGAAAGAGACCAACAAAACTACCAAAATTTCCATGCTGCCCATTCCTAACATAAATTCACAACTCCCCGAGCAGCTAAGGTTTTCCAACCGAACATAACATTACACATTTCGTACACTTTATGAAATCACCTTGATTCCTATCCACATCAATTATTGATTCTAAGTTCAGTTGAGTCAAAATTTCCAAGAAAGCACAAATCGGTAGACCCACAACTGAAAAATAGCACCCTTTAATTCCTTCCACTGGATAGAAAAAGTCATTTTGAATAGCATATGACCCAGCCTTGTCCATAGGATCACCACTCTCTACGTAAGATTTTATTTCAATATCATCGAAATCTCGCATATAAACTTTGGTCTCAACTGAATCTACGACTACTAAATCATTGGAAATATCATAGCCACATACGGAAGTAATAACGGAGTGGCTAGTAGAAGCCAAACTTCTTAAAGTTTTAACTGCATCGAGTTTATTATTGGGTTTGCCTATAACTCGATCTTCGAAAAAAACAACGGTGTCTGAGCCAAAAACATAGGAATTTGAAGGTACTTTCCCCACAATACTTTTGGCTTTCTGGATCGCTAGAGACTCTACATAATCAAAAATAGATTCTTGATCCATTTTCGTCCTTTCGTCACCGATAGGTTCAATGAAATCAAATTCTAAATTGATCATATCTAATATTTGCTTTCTCCTCGGGGAAGATGTAGCAAAAAAAAGTGGGTTCCCTTCGTTGATTTCCAAAATATAAATTAGCCTCTATAGATTTATTAAAATGGGCTTTTCATATGGATCAGTGTCACTAATTTAAAGACAATGTTGCAACGCATTCCGTATGGTATGTCTGCGGAAACATATCAATCGGACTTACGCTTTCAATGGTATAACCTCCATGCACCAACATGTTTAAATCACGAGCTAGAGAAGGAGGATCACAGGACACATAAGCTATTTTGTTGGCTTTTGAATCTATTACCGAATCTATAGCACTGGGGTGGCAGCCCGTTCTAGGAGGATCTAAAATAATTACATCTACCCGCTCCTCTAATTCCTTTAGTACTTCCTCAGTTTTGCCCTCAATGTAATAAATGTTTTCAAGGTCATTTAATCCAAAAAGTGCGTCTCTTACAGCAGCTTGAGATTCTTCTATTGCAATCACTTTCCCTACCTGCTTGGATAATAGCGACGCAAAAACCCCAACTCCGGCGTATGCATCCACAAGAATTTCGCTGCCGTTCAGATTCAGTTTGTCACCAACCAGATTTATCATGAATTCAGCCTGTTTGGTATTAACCTGGAAGAAAGATGGCGATGCAACCCTAAACTCTCGGTCTAGCATGTTTTCTATATACCACTTTTGTCCTGTGTCAAAATTTAAATTTGGGTTAGATAATTTCGGTTGAATTAGATAGTCGCCAGTATTAGTTCCTACCCGTATTGAAAGATTTGTTGTTTCTGAAGCTTCATCCTGCAAATGAGATAAAAATTCATTGATTTTTGGATCCATCAGCATACATTCATCAATTCTAACGAATCTTCTAGTTATTCTGTTTGAGAATCCCAACTGACCCCCAAACCTTACTGTGAACCTAGCGTGGTTTCGGTAATTGAAACTGGTAGGAGCTGCATGTGTATTCGATATAAAGACTTCAGACAGAGAGGGATAATCATCAAAAGCATTTCTTACCATATCCCTTTTCAGAGTTAGCTGGTGTCCATACGAAATATGTTGCCACTGGCATCCGCTACAGAATCCAAAATAAGAGCAAGGGCTCTCCACTCTATGAGGGGATGGGTCTATAACTTCAGAAACCATGCCAGATATCATTTCTTTGCGTCGCCTTTTGTATCGGTAAATTCTTGCCCTCACAAGTTCACCAACAATTCCTCCAAAAACCTGAATGGCCCCACCTTCAAAATCTGCGACTGTATCGCCCAGAATTCCCATGGAGGCAAGCCTTAGTTCAGCAAACTCCTTTTCAGAATCTGACTCTCTTAAAGGGTCTCCTTCAAATGCTGTTATGTTCTCTGAATTACTCATTTATTTTTTCAATATTAGCCCTTGTGATTCAGTCGCCACACGAAATATGCTACAGACCCCAATCATGGAATTTAATTCCATTTGTTCTGCTATGATGATATTACGTAAGCTAGCCAAATAAACAGGGGAGTCTGTCATTTATGACTACCGAAAGGCGGTTGCCGGATTGGTTCAAGGTCAAGATGCCCACGGGACCAAACCATACCAAGTTAAAGAATTTAATCAAAACTGAAGGACTTCACACTGTATGTGAAGAGGCTCGCTGTCCAAATATTGGTGAATGCTGGGAAAAAGAGACGGCAACTTTTATGATCCTTGGTGATATCTGCACAAGGGCTTGTACATATTGTGCAGTTACGACAGGTCGTCCTGTCGGGCTTGATCTTGAAGAACCAAAAAGATTGGCGAGAACCGTAGAAACCCTAAATTTGAAATATGCGGTTATCACCTCCGTAAACCGAGATGATTTACCTGATGGTGGAGCTTATATTTTTGCACAATGCATAAAGCAAATAAAGAAAAAAGTTCCCGCATGTAAAGTTGAAGTCTTGACCCCAGATTTCCAAGGAAATTGGGAATCCTTAAAATTGGTGACCGACGAAAATCCAGAAACTTTTAATCACAACATTGAGACTGTGAAAAGAGTTTTCCCCAGAGTCCGAGCAAAAGGTGATTACACTTTATCTTTGACTCTTCTAGATAAAGTAAAAGATTTTATGCCAGACGGCGTCACTAAATCCGGGATGATGGTCGGTCTTGGTGAAACAAAAACTGAGATTGTGGAAACAATGGAGGATCTTCTCAGGCATCGATGTGATCTTCTAACGATTGGGCAGTATTTAAGGCCTTCTCAGAAACACACTCCTATTTCAAAGTGGTATACACCTCAAGAATTTGAAGATCTAAAAAAGATTGGCCTAGATATGGGTTTCAAGCACGTAGCATCAGGGCCACTAGTGAGAAGTTCGTACCACGCAGACGAGCAGCACTCTGCAGCCTCAGCAAACAAACTTCCTATACGAATATAAATTTCCTTAAGGGGTCTTAAGAGTTGGCCCGAATCAGTCCGATGAAGGTAACTTCCTAGGCTGTTGGAGTTCCATTTCTATATCGCAACATTGGATAGCCCCGTCCCCGGCTTTCGTACATAGGACGGTGGTTCCACACCCGTCACATTGGTATCTTCTACCAAGTTGATTAGACATTTACAAATTCCTCAAAATCAAATTTACCGCAGATAATCAACTACTTCTGAGACATTGGCTCACCACAACAGGAAACAGTCCCATCTGCACCCCTTGTGACAACAAATTCTGCTCCACATTTTCCACAAGAATAGCGTTTGCCAGTTTCGTTAGCCAAAATATTCACCTCTTTCATAGTCAATATAACAAGGTCAGATTATAAAATGGGCTGGAATTAAGGTCAACGATGTTCAACACACAATTATCCCAAGTGGGGTCTGCTACATAAAGGCCACATTCAACAATTATTTAATTTCCTCTATCACGGCCTGAGCTGAAAGATAATCTCTTCGCCCTCCTTTAAAGATAGTAGGAATAAGATAGAAAGTATCTAATCCCTTTTCCAAATACCTTCCAATCAAATTAATAGCTATTTCATATGGCAAATAACCATCTTCTAATTTCCGGTGTACCCATTCAGGCACGGTAGCAAATGAAACCGTGTTTTTATCCACCATCTGAATACCCCACAGAATAGGGACATTCAAATTCTCTCCAATCTCCCCTCTATAGAACTCCAAAAACCTATCAGGTAATTCAGGTTCAAAAACAGGCTGTGAAATCAAAAAGTCACACCCTTGTTCAATTTTTAACTTGGTCAACCAAGCTTCATTTTTCCAAGACCGAGAAATATCCAAAGCAGCACCAATGCAGAATGTCGTAGGGTAATACAACTCTTTCCCTAGAAAATCTCTACGCTCATTCATTGATCTAATGGAAGCTACTAACTCTGTAGGTTTGAAATCATCCACCGCATTTTGTAGAACCAAATCCTGAATAGAAAATTTGTCTCCCTTCACGATAAACACGTTATCTAACTCTCTCAATTGAGCTCCCAACAATAAACTTTGAATAGCGTTCTTATTCATATCTCTCGGCGATATAGTGAATATAGAGGGGATATTAACCTGTGTTTGAATCCAATCAGCGACAAAAATAGAGTTGATCCTGACCGACTTGCCTGGTGCGTAGGCAACCAAAAACATATCAGGGGTCAATTCAGCGATATTGGTTAGTAAATCTTCAGTTCCTGCTTTCGGTGGGGAAAAATCACAGGCAACAAATGGTTTCTGTTCTCTTTTTTCAAGCGCTTCCAAAACAGATTTCATAATTAATTCAGGTCATTTTATTGGTGTTTGAATAATCATTTCGCTGTCACTATACCAACAAAAACGGCCCTCCGTATCTACGAAGGGCCGTTAATTTTTATGTGTATGCTGTTAGTTTAGGCTGTGCTTATTTCCAACCAATATCACCCTTTCCATTCGGGCATAAAGAAACTCTGTGACCAGAATTGCATTTATATCTCTCTTCTCTAACCTCTCTACGTTTTCCTGAAAGAGATGATTGCGCCATTCCAGATCCGCAGAAGGGACAACTAACGCCGTACATTACTCGGTTCCTAACTCTGTAGACCTTAACATGGGTAACTACATCAGTAAGAGCGTCAAACTCTCCCATATAGCGAATAACATATCGAGTGCCAGTGCCAATGAGTGTATTACCTTTCTTTTCTTGGGTTGGAGCTACATATTCATAGTCTACAAACCCGCAATTCAAACATTCAGCATCTTCGTAGTTAACTCGCAAGATAGACGAGCACTTTGGACAATGAGTCTTGTTCTGTTTCGCGATCTCAACCGGATCAGGTACAGGCTGAAGCCTTCGGGGTATGAGTGGAACTCTGGGTTTTGCGGGAGCAAAGGGGTTAGTTGTTTGTATAACCATCGTTTAATACCTCTCCTCACTTAGCATTAAGAAGCCAAGTGAATTCTGATGTTTATTTCAGTCTCCAGATTATTTATTGAAACAGGCAGAGGGTACTACCATTTCATTATTTTCTTAAATTAGTATTGGCATTTTCTTATACTTGTCAAAAAAAAGTCAAGTGTTTGTAGCTAAGTTTTTGTTTAATTTTGAATTAATTCCTAACTTTTCCATAAAAAACTGGAAATGTTGACCTCTAAAAAGGTCCTTAATGACACTTTTTTCGAAAAGTGATTCAGATAAACGATGAAATATACTTCAGGCCCTTTAAATTGAGTTATCAACTAGGTTTGACACCTGTTCCTCCCCATTGCTATATTGACCTAGTTTGGCTCTTTTGAAGAGGGCTAAGTATAATTACGGAAGGTACATAAAAATATCCTATGAGGAGTGCACTATGTCTTTAAACATCATTGTCTGTGCCAAACAGGTGATGGACCCAGAAACTCCAATGTCGGCTTTCAATGTCGACGAAGCAGCAAAGAGAGTGGTTCCAGCTCAAGGCATACCACCCGTTGTAAATGGATTTTGTGAAAATGCTGTTGAAGCAGCTTTAAAAGTAAAAGAGGGGGTAGGAGAGGCTACCATCACAGTAATCTCAGTAGGCAACGATTTTGTAATGGATGTAATGAAGAAACCTCTTTCCATGGGGGCTGACCAGATGATACTGGTTCAAGATCCTGCAACAGAAAATCTTGATGCCCTTGGAACAGCAACGGTTCTTTCCAAGGCGATAGAAAAAATCGGGCAACCTGATATTGTAATTTGTGGACAACAGGCCTCAGATTGGGACAACGCCCATGTCCCAATGGGCATTTCAGAAATGCTAGGGATGGCTTGTCTTTCAGAGGCTCGGAGTATTGACATAGGTGAAGGAACTGTCACTGTAGCAAGTTCTAGATCCGACGGATATGAGGTTTTCGAAGCAGCTACCCCATGCCTTATCACTGTTAACAATGAAATTGGTGAGCCAAGATACCCAACCCTAAGAGGGATTATGCAAGCTAGTAGAAAAACTCCTGAAACGTGGACTTTAGCAGACTTAGGCCTTTCCGACTCAGATGTAGCTCCAGCGTTGACTTTAACCGAGCTTTTCGTCCCTGTAAATGACAGACAGTGTGAGATTATTGAAGGGGAAGATGAAGCTGATTCAGGAAGATTGCTTGCACTTAAACTACGTGAAGAAAAGATCATTTAGTAACCAAGACTTAAAAACATTACGGAGTTCCTAAAATGTCCGAAATACTTATATTTGCAGAAATCGAAGAGGGTGACCTTCACTCAACTGCAGGTGAACTAATAGCAGCAGGTAGAAAAATATCTGATGACACCGGAGACAGTGTATCCGTAGCCATCATTGGAGGAAACCAAGATCTAGGATCTAAAGCGATTGCTTTGGGAGCCGATAAGGCTTACATCGCTAATGACAACGCAATCTCAGAAGGAGTAGCGGATTCGTATTTGGCTGCTCTTCACAAAATTTGTTTAGAAGTTGAACCCAATGTGGTTCTTAGTTCTAAAACTCCCATTGGCAGAGCCGTTGGCCCTAGACTAGCCTACAGACTAGGTACAGGAATTGCCCAAGATTGTATGGACGTGTCTGCAGACAGTGGCTCAGGAAGAGTTACAGCAACCAGGCCAGTTTATGGTGGAAATGCAATGGCAAAATTTACATTTGCTGAAAAAAATCCCCAAGTCATTATCATGAGACTTAAAGCCTTCGAATCTGCGGAGCCCGACTCTGGGCGCAGTGGAGATGTAGTTGAGCTGAATATATCGCTTGATGAGTCTGACATTAAGACAAAACTGGTTGAAACAGTTAAGCAAGAATCTGAAGGGGTCCGTCTGGAAGATGCATCAGTAATAATCGGAATGGGCCGTGGACTTGGTGGCCCCGAACCTTTTTCTCAGTTGGAAGACCTCGCTAAGGTATTTAATGGGGCTGTCGGAGCGTCCAGAGCTGTATGTGATGCTGGGTGGCTAGATCATTCCTACCAAATCGGCTTGACGGGAAAGACCGTCACCCCGGATGTTTATATAACCGTTGGAATATCTGGTGCTAGCCAGCATATGGCTGGCTGCTCGTCATCAAAAAATATCGTTGCCATCAACAAGGACGGCGATGCTAACATATTCAAAGAGGCAAGCTTCGGAGTTGTTGGGGATTGGGAAAAAGTATTACCGGCCTTTACAGAGACAGCTAGAGAACTTCTAGACTCATAAACATGATTTACACACCGTTTTATTTTATTGTCAAAAATTAAACTTGGTAATGAGCTGTGAACGGAAATAATTTTCAAGACGATATGGATGAGATTAAAAAGACTCTAGGAGAGGCTGATGTAGTGTCTTTGTTTTTCCCGTATTTTGGTAAAACGGTGTTAATCGATGTGAGATCCAATGAGACTGATGGTCCCGCCTTGATACTAACCGACATGGTTAGAAGTCCCAGAGAACGAATCCGCAGTATGGATAAGCTACGACCTGGGTTTGGAGACCCTGAAAAAATGGTACTAATACCTTGGGTAAGATATCTAGAAACTTTGGTTGAAAGCGGCATATGGGATTTAGTTGTTAGAAAATTGGAAGAGTCTAGTTTTGTAGACCCCAAAATTTCTAGTGATGAGATACTAAACAAACTAAGAAATTTCGAACATACAGAACTCGCCGACGTTATTAATGGACCATCTTACAAAACAGTCTGGTCAAGACATTAATACTAAAAATATCATATAGATATCGGAACATATCAGAAGGACTGATAAACAAATGCTAGGATTCATAGGGGGCACAGGTCCAGAAGGCAAAGGGCTAGCACTGCGATTTGCCATAAGTGGTATAAATGTTTTTATTGGGTCACGACAAGAACAGAGAGGCGTTGAGGCGGCTGAAGATCTGATCTCAAAGTTCGACGAAATTGACGGCAGCCTTGTCAAAGGTGGAACAAATGTAAGCGCAGCTTCTAATTGCGAAATAGCAGTAATATGTACCCCATATGCCGGACATAGAGAAACCCTAGAGGACCTAAAGCAGAAACTGATAGGTAAAACAGTTGTGGATGTTGTGGCGCCGCTATCCTTCCAGAAAGGGTCTGTTACTGCAATTGAGGTCGAAGAAGGCTCCGCAGCCCAGGAGGCTCAACTTTTATTACCTGAATCAAACGTCGTTGGAGCTTTTCAAAATGTAAGCGCCGAAGATCTGCTTATGCCCAGCAAACAGGTTACCTGCGACGTCATAGTGTGCTCGAATGATCAATCAGCAAAAGAACAGGTAATGCTTCTTGGAGAACGTATACCTGGGATTCGAAGCGTTGATGGAGGAAATCTAGAAAACGCCAAATACGTTGAGCAGCTCACAGCACTTTTAATAAATATAAACAAAATTTATAAATCACACTCCTCGGTGAAAATTGTCGGCATTTAGCAGGAGAAGAATTTCGTTAATACTACCAAGAGGTATTCTGCATTTATTTTCTTTGCGTTACTAATTAGTTTTGTCTGTCTGCTGAAACCTGGCCAACCTACACTATTGGCCTCTGGCCCAAATAACTGGTTCACTGAATATAGCTCCCGGCATCAAATTTACTACCCGGAGTACATAAATTTTTACTTGTCTGGTTCATGGCAAGAAGAAATATCTGAAATACGCCTGAACTATTCATTTTCTAATTCCAAAGTCTGGTCGTATAAATATGCTGACGCAACCGACTATGGTAACAACGGATTCGAAGTTACTCTGAATCTAAGTGGTAACAGCTATGTTCCACCAGGGTCCAAGATCAAATATTTCTTCGATATTGTTTCAGCCGAAGGAAAAACACATAGCTCCAGCCAAAATGAATTTTATTATCTGGATCCATCTGTCAACTGGCGATATACAACATGGAAACACTTAACACTCATTTGGCACGACAGAAATCAAAATGACATCGAATCAATTGCCAAAAAAACAACTAGCTCAAACCAGAAATTAACCCATATCCTCAATTTACCCAATATGCATCCCATCACAGGGGTTATAGTAAACAATCGGACAGAAGCTAAAAAAGCCTTCCCAAACATAAGCAAGGCAGCAAATAAAGAAGATCTTTACGGGGGATTTGCATTCTCAAATTACGACACATTTGTTGTAATAGGAGCATCTATAGACGGAATCATCCATGAAAGTACTCATTTATTGTTGGACCAATCATTGAACCCTACCACCAGATTGCCCGCCTGGCTCAATGAAGGAATAGCAATGCATTTCGAAGAAAGGAAAACTGAATCAGATCAAATTTTAAAGGGCTATCCATCTGATCAAATATTCGATCTTCGATATATGAACAATGTTCCCGGTATACCATCGGATGTGAGGCTCTTTTATTTAATATCTGAATCTTTCGTTGGGTTCCTTTTTTCAGAGTACGGTGACTACAAAATGAAGGGCTTTATCGATCAGCTAAATTCAGGTAAGCCAACAGATGAGGCGATTTTTGATACTTATGGAGATTCTATACAAAAACTTCAATCCAAATGGTTAAACAGCTTATCTGACAGGTATGAAACCAAAATAAATGTCGATATTGGTAGTTTTGGAACATCATTGATATTATCGATTGCATTCTTGGCAGCACTGTTTTTTTCTATATTGGGATGGTTAAAACATAGAATGTCAGATCGTAATCCTGATGACCACTTAAGACCAGATGAGTATGAAGAAGGGTACTGGGACAGATAAAAAATTTGATTTACTATAATTAGTTAACTGATCCAAATTATATGAAACGGTGGAGAGGAAATTTTTGGCAATATTACCAATCCTAGAGATTCCTCACCCAATGCTAAGAAAAAGGGCAAAAAGGGTGAGGTCCATATCTAAAAGAGAGCAAAAATTAGCCTACGACATGGTAGAAACCATGAGAGAGAAAGGCGGCGTAGGGCTGGCAGCCAATCAAGTTGGCGAACTTTGGCGAATTATAGTTCTGCAAATGCCTGAGGAGAATGA
>ENA-UPTF01000020-UPTF01000020.1-marine-metagenome-genome-assembly--contig:-NODE-20-length-100607-cov-5.572894_pt1 | contig 100607 bp, 77 predicted proteins | sample MGYA00238166_ERZ767019 | MGnify/ENA primary metagenome ERZ767019 (study PRJEB28930, sample SAMN06266391) | marine metagenome | isolation source: Sea water from 250 m depth | place: Atlantic Ocean... | reverse complement strand
AAGGGTAGATATCAGGTAGCAGCAATTGATTATGGTATAAAACATAATATTTTGAAGTTGTTAGATAGTCACGGTTGTAATATAACCGTATTCCCAGCAACATGTACAACGGATGAACTATTAGAGTTTGATCCTGATGGTGTTTTTTTATCTAATGGGCCTGGTGATCCCGCTGCCGTGACCTATGGGATTGATATGGTGAGAAATATTTTAGGTGTAAAACCAATTTTTGGTATTTGTTTGGGGCATCAGATTTTGGCCATAGCTTTGGGAGCTAAGACCTACAAACTTAGCTTCGGACACAGAGGAATCAACCTTCCAGTGCGAAATGAGGAAACAAATATTGTTGAAATCACCAGTCAAAATCATGGATTTGGGGTTGACCTTGACAGCCTTCCAGAAAATGTGATTCCCACACATATAAACCTCAATGACAACACGTTAGAGGGGTTACGCTGTAATGATGTTCCTGCATTTTCTGTTCAATATCATCCCGAATCCAGTCCCGGTCCACACGATAGCCGCTATCTATTCCAACAGTTCATTGATATGATGCATGCCCAAACGAACTGATATAGAATCCATATTAATAATTGGTGCAGGTCCAATCGTTATTGGACAAGCTTGTGAGTTTGATTATTCTGGAACACAGGCTGCACGTGCCCTAAAGGAAGAAGGATATCGAATCCTTCTTTTGAATTCTAATCCGGCAACGATTATGACCGACCCTAATATTGCGGATCGTACTTATATCGAACCCATGACATTAGAATATGTTATAGCAATAATTGAAAAGGAAAAACCAGATGCAATTTTACCAACTGTTGGAGGACAGACTGCCTTAAACCTGACAATGGATCTCCATAGAGAAAGGATATTGAAAAAATTCAATGTCCAGCTTATTGGAGCCCAGGTGGAAGCAATTGAAAAAGCTGAAGATCGCGAGCGTTTTAAAACAGTTATGAAAGAGGTTGGAATTGAAACTGCGAGAGGTGGATTTGTACACGATTGGAAAGAAGCTTTAACATTGATAGGCACGATGGAATTCCCAGTAATTATTAGACCTTCATTTACCCTCGGTGGTACGGGTGGGTCAGTGGCGTATAACATTGATGAGTTCAAAGAATTGGTGAAGAATGGTTTAATTGCAAGCCCAATTACCGAGATTTTGGTTGAGGAGTCTTTACTAGGTTGGAAAGAGTTCGAACTGGAAGTGATTCGAGATAGTGCAAATAATATTATTGTGGTCTGCTCAATAGAGAATATCGATCCAATGGGTATACACACCGGTGATTCCATAACTGTTGCGCCAGCAATGACACTTACAGATAAAGAATACCAAAAAATGCGTAACTGGGCTATCCTATGCTTAAGGAAGATCGGAGTAGAAACAGGAGGTTCCAATGTCCAGTTTGCTTTGAACCCTGAAAATGGGCGAGTGATCATTATCGAAATGAACCCAAGGGTTAGTCGTTCATCTGCTCTTGCCTCAAAAGCCACTGGTTATCCCATTGCAAAGGTTGCAGCCAAATTAGCTGTCGGTTACACACTTGATGAGTTATCAAATGATGTTACAGGAGAAACACTTGCAGCCTTTGAACCCACAATTGATTATATAGTCACAAAAGTACCACGTTTTGATTTCGAGAAATTTCCTTCAGCATCGGGGCATCTTGGGGTTCAGATGCAAAGTGTTGGTGAGGTAATGGCGATTGGTCGGACATTTAGAGAATCATTACAAAAAGCTTTTCGATCCTTGGAAGTGGGATTAGATGGGCTGGAGCCAAAAAAACCAACCGAAACAGATCCTAACTTGAGTCGTGCTCGTCCCCTAGACTTGACCACTCTACGATTTGCAACAGCTTTTCGTCTATTGAAAGTTCGTCAAGCCTTCCTTGATGGTGAAACAGTTGAAGATGTTTTTAAAATAACAAAGATTGACCCCTGGTTTCTACACCAGATAGAATACCTTTCAAAGTTTAATGGGTCATCAACCTTAAGAATATTAAAACATAATGGTTTTTCAGATAAACAGATTGGCCGAATGCGTGGAAATTCTGAGAATGAAGTTCGGGAAATGCGCTGTGAAAAGTTAATTCTTCCCTCGTTTAAAATCGTAGATACCTGTGCCGGTGAATTTGCTGCTAAAACACCATACTGTTATTCTACCTATGATGAAGAGAACGAAATCAGCCCGTTGGAAGGCAAGAAAATAATGATCTTAGGGAGTGGCCCCAATCGTATTGGTCAGGGAATTGAATTTGATTACTGCTGTGTCCAGGCTGTGTTCGGACTAAAGGAATTAGGCTACAAGACAATTATGGTCAATTGTAACCCAGAGACCGTAAGCACGGATTTCGACCTAGTAGATCGTTTGTACTTTGAACCAGTTACCTATGAAGATGTACTAAATATCGCAGAGTTCGAAAACCCGGATGGAGTACTGGTACAGTTCGGTGGACAAACACCTTTGAAGATTTGTAATGCTTTATCCGATGCGGGCGTACAAATCATTGGTACATCTCCAAAAAATATTGATTTAGCAGAAAACAGGGAAAAATTTGGTCAAATCCTTGAAGAACTGAATATAGTATGCCCGCAGTATGATACTGGTTGTACATTGGAGGAGGTCGTCTTAATAGCAGATCGGATAGGTTTCCCAGTGCTGTCGCGACCCAGTTATGTGCTTGGGGGTAGGGCCATGGAAATCGTTTATTCCAAAAAACAATTGATTGATTATGTGGTACGTTCCGCAGATGTTACCGAAGGGCATCCCATTCTGATTGATGAATTTCTGGAAGATGCTTTCGAGTTTGATGTGGATGCCTTGTGTGATGGTGAATCAGTACATATTGGAGGAATCATGCAGCACATAGAAGAGGCAGGAATTCATTCTGGTGACTCGGCATGTGTTTTGCCTCCGTATCGTATCACGGGTGTTGCCCTGGAAGAGATCATAAGGATTACCAAAGTATTGGCATTAAAGCTCAATGTAAAAGGATTGATCAATCTTCAGTTTGCATATAAAGATGAAAAAGTATATGTCTTAGAAGTAAACCCAAGGGCTAGTAGGACAATACCATTTGTCAGTAAAGCAACGAATGTTCCTATGGCGAAAATTGCTGCGCAGATAGCAGCTGGTAGAAAATTGGTTGATTATGATTTAAAAAAATGGGATAGGGGGGAATACATTGCGGTAAAAGAAGCTGTATTACCGTTCAATAAATTCCCTCAAGAATCCATTTTTTTAAGCCCTGAAATGAAATCAACCGGAGAAGTTATGGGAATCTCAAAAACGTTTGGGGAGTCTTTCCGTAAAGCATCAATAAGTGCCAAAAATAATATCCCTGAAAAAGGAACAATATTTATTTCAGTGAATGATCTAGATAAATTGAATATTATTCCTATAGCAAGGGATTTGTATGAAATGGGATTTAATATTATTGCAACCATCGGTACTACAAAAGCATTAATTCAAAATGGTGTGCCGGTAAAATCAATATTCAAAGTTGGGGAAGGAAGGCCTAATGTCGTTGATGGGATAAAAAATGATGAGATCGATATAGTCATTAATACACCATTGGGGGCTCAAGCGAGATATGATGAGGAATCTATTGGGCAAGCATGCATTCAAAAAAATATTATGGTAGTTACAACACTTTCTGGAGCGGAAGCAATTGTTCGCGCAATAAGGGTATCAGGTCTGACGAATGTCAAATCACTTCAAGAATACCACAGTTAAGTTCGTGTTTGCTTATTCATGAATATTTTGATAGTATTTTTGGATATTTATCTGAAAAATAGCTTTAAAAACAAATAGATTCAAACATATGCAAACTGATAAGCAGCCACAGGAAGAAACCACATCTTTTGGTAAGATAGAGGAGGCGATACAGGTCAACCAGACACTCTATGATCGTCTTCATGAATCTTTGGTTGAAGAAGCTGTGACCACCGTTGAAGAAGAAAAAAATGTTCAACATTATAAGGATTACAAAAAAAACCCTGTCGTAGAGTATCTAATAAGACTTAAGCAATTTTATCAAGCAAACGATTTATTCAGATATGCCCTGTGGTCCTTTGGCTTAATGATATTATCAACCGGTATACTGACGATAGTTGAATATGATTTGTTCAGTGGGGATGTAGCTGATGACATTGGCGACACTTTTAAGTTCGGCGATGATGGTCCTAACTGGATTGATACATTTTTTCATGCTTTTTGGTGGTCCGTTGTAACATTTACAACGGTTGGTTATGGGGATGTGAGCCCCGCGACACACATAGGGAAGCTTCTTACAATTATAATAATGTTACTCAATTTTGGCATCGTTACTTTGCTTGGCGGTGCCGTGGCATCTGTATTAGTGGCCGCGCGGCTGAAAGGAGATGATAAATTGGATGAGAATAAATTTCATGGGCATATGATAATTGCTGGATGGCATCCTGCCATACAATCAACACTAAGATTGATCGAGGCAAATAAGGATGCTAATCCGATAGTGGTATTAATTAATGAAACAGAAGGTGAAATCATAAAAAGAGCAGTCTCAGGTTTCGAGCGCTTAGATGTTACTCATTTGTCTGAAAATTATACACAAGAAGCGGTTTTAAAAGATGCGTTTATTGAAGAGTGTGGTACATTCATGATTATGCCAGATTACTCAGGGTTGCTCCCTAATGAACATCCAGATGAAGATAAAACAGTTCTAACAGCCCTTACAGCGAAATCTATTTCCGATGGAATTCAAGTGGTTGCTTATATTTTAGATGATGAATATATATCACACTTAAAACGTGCGAATGTCAACGAAATTGTTTTTCCCGATGAACATATACCTCATATGCTTGCCAAACATGTCACTGATCCGGGTGTCCCACAATTATTTGACGAATTGATTACCCAAGAAGAGCAGGATAAGGGGATTCAGGTTGTGTCCATACCTAAGGGATTGATGGGGTTAACCCATAATAAAATATCAGCATATTATAAGTTTAAACACCAATGGTTGTTAGTTGGATATGCGATTCGAAAAGCAGGTTTCAGCCTGGAAGATCAGATGGGTGATAGTGGGAGCCCTTTCATCAGGAATATGATCACAGAACAGCTTGACAGTGCTGGGATAAAACTTTCCAGCGATGAGCATGTTATAGTTGAAATAAATCCTTCTGATAATTATGTTGTAGATAATAAACATAGAGCACTGGTTCTGAGGTAGATTTATGAGTATCGATGCCAAACAAATAAAAAAGATCAATTATTTTAGTAAGCTCCCAGAAGATATGTGTGCTAAGATTGCAAAGGTCGTGGAGCAAAAAAAATGTGGTCCCAAAACAAGACTTCTTGAAGAAGGAGATACAGGCGATACAATGATTCTTGTATTTCAGGGGCAGGTAGAAGTTTCCAAGAATATGATGGTCAAGGCTGCCAGTGGTTTTACCATGTCCCGAAAATCAATAATTCGTTTGGAAACAACAGACCCGGCTCCTTCAATGGATCCAATAACCGAACCAAATGTTGCGGTGGTTCAAGCACCCGCCTTTGGAATCGGTGAATTCTCATTGGTTCTTGATGATGCGATTCGTACAGCTCATGTAGATTCGACAACAGATGTGGAATATGGTATATTAAAACTGGATGATTTTTCTACGATTGTGGATGAGAATCCATCTATCGGGAGTCCAGTATACTTTGAGGTAGCGAAAGCGGCGGTCAGTAATTTGGCCACAGCAAGTAAGGATATTTCTAATTTAACCCAGGCTTTCTTTTTTATACTGACGCGTTAAATATCTATCCGATAAAAAATGTTTTTCTGCGCGTGGAAATTTTCTCTTCGAGCTCTATTATTTTAGTTTTTTCGGTTTGGGTAAGCTTCCCATCTTTATCTTTTGCCTGTAATTGATCAAGTTCCAATCTGAGAAATTGTACATCTCGATCCAACTCAGTTAATCGTTCTTTCATCTGTTTTGATAATATTTTTTTGAAATCATCAATGATATCACTGTCAGGAGAAAAATAAATATTTGTGTTCCCACGATCTGTATCTTCCCAAAAGGTTGGGCCGCTAAATCGGATCCTATTATATAAACCATCCATCAGGTCGAGATAAGTTTTATTATCAAAGTAGGCTAAATCATCAAGAACATCAGATATGATTATTTCTGAAAACTTGGGTTTTTCAATCTTGATGTAGTGCAATGCCAGCCCTATTTGTAGAACACGAACCCCATTATTCACATTCTGGTCGAGTTTATCTTTTGGATAATCGGGAGGGTTATCCAACTGTAATATTACACCTAAAAGATGTTCTTGAATTTCATTATCCCACTCTCTTTCGGAAATAATAATGGATATTTTTTTCAGTTCTGATGTTAGCGTATCAACAATAAAATATAATGAAGGATTGTTTGCAGCGTGTTTGTAAATCTCGTTTCCATAATACTTGAAATAGAAATACCCCTGTTTCAGAAGATCTTGTTTTTTGTGATTTACATAACCCTGAAGCAGCAAAGAATAATGAAAAGCAAGGTTATATAGATTTCTTGGTTCGTTATTTCGGATTGCATGTTTGATCGCAAAGCGCATAAATGTATTGAACCTGATATTTATATCAGTGATCAGGTCTTTATGATTGAGCTTTAAAGCCAATAGACCAATGTTCACTACTTCACTGACAATCAGTGATGCCAATTCGTATTCCCCATTATCCATTTTTCGAATATAGGCGTTCCCCAACATGCGAAATGATTTCACCTCATAAAATGTTTTACGTTCTTCTAATTCTTTATATTGGTTCTCCACATATGTTCGGAATGTAGGATTAAACCTGACGGTTCGAGTAGCCGAAAAAAAGTTTTGACTTATTACATCCTTATTCTCCATATAAACCCGTATGGTATCACCAACACGACGAATGATTTCTGTTTGTGCTTCCTTGAAAGAAATATACTCAAGCAGATCATCAAACTGGTCTATGGTGGCCATCAATGAATATTGATAGTGTTCAACAACATCAGTATTCTGCATAGATATATGTATAGATTTTTTCTGGAGCCGTTTGATATTATTGACATTTAGCGTATAAAGTTTTTTTATTACGTTATCAGTTTTGGAATAAAGCAGGATATAAAATATATAAGGTAAGGAAAGAATAGTTGATAAAGGTAAATACACATAGGTGTTCAGAATGACACTTGATATTCTATCTAATGGCTCGAAATAATACATTATAATTATGGCATGAATAGAAGCAAAGATCAAAAACCATATGAAAATCAGACTGAGCCAGTCTTTAACAAATAGATCCATGAGCTTAGGTGTGGATTCTGCTGCAATTGCTATAACAATTATAAGTGTTCCGAGTACAGTTGCCAGTACTCCCCCCCAAATTTCCGGTGCGAAGGTAAGATCCACTTTTTGGTGATCATTGATGCTGACCCCGAATTGCTGATCAACATAGATCACGATCGAAGGATAAATGTGATTAAAAAGAATATCTGTCAGTAAAACCCCAATAATCACAATAAATAATGCTGTAAGGGATCGTTGGCGATTAATGAGCCCTTCTATTCGAGAAAAAATTATCGCAAAGGATTCAACCATGTTTCAGATGTTGATTCTTCATAATAAAAATAAAGCTACGGTTATGAAAATTAATTTTCAATAAAACAAACTTTATAAATTGAGTGCTTGAAAAGCTAATTTTTATTAGTAAATAATTGCAATCTTATTTCTCAAGAATTCTTGACCTTCACATCAACTCATGATAACTTTCCGGCGCTTCCGTTTATGGTACAACTTCGCAGACCTGAACAGAGGGTTGATTGAACTTAACTGCGAATAGATAATCTTTTAATATTGAAGAGGGAATTATGTCAGATTGGAACAAAAATCATGATTTAGTATATGCGTTTATCTGTGTGTCTTTTCTTGCTGATGGCGAAGTGGATGAATCAGAAAAGGAAGCAATGCGGGGGAACGTGAAAGTTATGTTGCCGGATATGACTGATGATGATTATAACCAGGTAGAAGCTGAGGTCATTGATAAGTTTATTGAACTTGGTGATGAAAGTGCACGAATGGCTCATTATAGTTCTTCGCTCGAATCCCTAAAGGAGATGTTCTCATCTGATGAAGAACGTTTTAAGCTTGTAAAAAACCTAGCATATATCGCCCGTGCCGACCAATTCATTCATGAGAACGAAATGAAAATGGTTGAACAAGCGGTCAGTTCATTAGATATGACAGAAAAGGTGAACCTAGTCAAAACAGAATCAACACTATTTGTTGATTTCAAAAGCTAAGGATTATTTTTAATCTATATTAATTATATAGAAATTATTGCCCTCTCATCATTCTAAGGCGATTCATTTTTATTGGATATAGATGGTTGATGAGCACAGAGAAGCTCCCCGTCGGCAGACAGAACGACGGGATTCTGAAAGACGGACAGGCCCCCAGCGTCGGAAAGAACAAAGTGATATTGAGTCAGAGAATCGGAGCGGGAATGAGCGGAGGAAGAATGATCAAAGAACCGATGATCGTCGCGTATCGCATGATAGAAGAGATAAGTAAATAAGATTATTTATAATTAGCAGTAGACCCGTTCCATTCCTGTTAGAAAATTATTCAATGCGTTTAAAGCTTGATTGATAGCACTTAAAGCTTCGTTCTTTTCGATGTCTGATTCACAGATCTTCCCCAGTAGATTCTTAACTACCTCCCGGTGCCATTTATCTGCGTGAAGATGCACCATAAAGAATTTTAAAGTTTTATCGTCTTTTATATTATAGAATTTTTTTAAACCATCAATTTTATTCTCTGAAATTTCAGGTATCATGGACTCATAGCAATAAAGTGCACTAAGTCCAATGTGATATTTATTGTTTTTTGATAGATTCATAAATGTTTCTACAAGCTCGCGAGTTTCATCCATGGCGATTGTTTGCTTCATTGATACCCTGGTTTTTCCAATTCCTTCGCCGAAGCGTAGCCATAGTTCAGGATGATTTTCATTTCCCAGCTCTTCATCCATTAAATTCTCTAATAGTACTTGTCTTATGGATATGTTATCACAGTTTGAGTGTATAGAAGACAAATACCGTGGAAAAGCAGAAACATGTTTATAATATTGTGCCGCATATTCCTGTATAGTGGTTATATCAAGTTCTCCAGCGTTCCAGGCTTTGTAGAATGAATGATTTAATAGGTGATTTTTTTTAATTTTTTTATCGATTTGATTTAAAAATTTTCTTTTGTTCATTTTATGTCCCTTGTTATTAGTTATATAATAATAGGTGCTGTAATTAACCTAACCATATTCCAACGCAGAAAAGTAATCCAGTTGTGAGATGCATGTTGATAGTTCCTGCGTTGGCTGGTTGCAGTAGCCGGTCATTATAATATTTGTAAAGGGTTTGAATGGCTTTTATCCCAAACCATACTGCCGGCATAGCAATTAGAGATAGTAAGGGGAATATTTCACTTGCAACCATAACAATAATACTGATAAAAGCGCACCCAACTAGTAATACATAACCTAATCTGGCCTTCTCTGGGCCAAAAACAACAATTAATGTGTTCTTACCTGTTGCTTTATCACCATCATGATCAGGAAATTCATTTACATAAACGATTGCAGCCACTAAGAAACCTATTGGTATACCGGCTAGTAAAGCCTCCGGTAAGATTTGACCTGTTTGAACAAGCGTACTACCCGCTACCATCAATGGACCAAAATTGAGCCCAATAAGTAATTCACCCAGCCCTTTCCTGGATGCGAATCGGAAAGGTGGAGCTGTGTAGAACAGACCCGATAGAAAACCAATCAGACCCAGCCAAAAGATCGGCATCCCGGCCTTTTGAATGAGTGGAATACCTACAACCGCGCTCAGTGCAAAGGATACAATGGCCACTGTTAACATCCCTTTGGCTGAGATGAGTCCCATCTGAATACTGCGGCTTCCACCGGAAAATGGAACCATATAATTATAATTCGCTTCATCGGTACCACTGGTATGATCAAAATAATCATTAGCTGTATTGGTACCAATATGTAGTAAAGATCCACCCAATAGAGTTAAACCCAACCAACCCCAATCAACAGATTGGATAATTGAGTTAGCCGTAAAATAAAGATCAGCAACAGCTGCTCCAACCAATATTGGGACTATAGTAGCAGTTAAAAAGGGCAGGCGCATAATCACCAGCCATGTGAAGATCTTGGTCATCAGGTTGATTTTAGGGCGCACTTCGTCTGCGGTCTTGTCTCCCAATGGTGTGGTTATACCGCAATACCCAATATGTTCACCATCTTTTCCTTTTGTGGGAGTTATCTTGATACGGCAAGGCAATTCACTGTCATCCTTATGCAGAAATACCGTATCCCCTTCCCACTCACCATTTTTTACTGCTTCAGCCAACCATCCCACGACGTGACCCAATACAACCTGTCCATCGCTGAAGTCACTCACTCTCATTTTACCAATCACTTCTTCCTGACTATATCCAAAAAGTTCTTCAGCTCCTTCGCTGAAGGTCTCAACTTTTCCATCTAGGTCACAGGTAATGATACTTTTTAATTCGTTTCTCATTATTTTTCATTATATAATTCATTTTAAAAAAGAAAACTGTAAAGTGAAATTTATAGTTTTTATTTCATTACCAATGAATAAAAAATAACCAAAAATAAAACAACAATTATTTCAGGATGAATAATGTAAAAAGAGTATCTTTATATGGATATGTACTATTGAATGGGTTCTCCTACTAAAAGAGTTGCATTTCACACTCTTGGGTGTAAACTTAATTTCTCGGAAACATCTACCATCTCCCATGAATTTATTCGTTATGGATTTGAAAAAGTAGACTGTCGGGAAAGAGCAGATATTTACGTCTTGAATACGTGCTCCGTCACAGAAAATGCGGACAAAGAAGCGCGTAAAATAATACGCCGTTTTAAACGCAGAAATCCCCAATCATCTATTGCTGTCATCGGGTGTTATGCTCAACTCAAACCATATGATATTGCATTGATTGATGGTGTAGACCTGGTTCTGGGTGCTGAAGAAAAATTTAATCTTCCAGCATACTTGGATACAATTTCTTTGAATGGTTGCACAAAGGTGATTCGGTCTGAGATAGAACATGTCCACAAATTTGTACCATCCTATTCATTGGGGGAACGAACACGCTCCTTTTTAAAAATTCAGGATGGTTGTAATTACACTTGCTCTTTTTGCACGATTCCGTTAGCTCGGGGGGAAAGTAGAAGCGATAACATTGAAAACACTATGAAGATAGCAATGAAAGTGGCGGAAACAAATACGCGCGAGATTGTATTAACCGGTGTAAATATCGGAGACTTCGGTAAAGGGAGTAATGAAACGTTTATTGATTTGATTCAGCGATTGGATACCTTGGATAAATTGGATCGCATTAGGATTTCTTCCATAGAACCAAACCTACTCACCAATGATATCATAGAATTTTGTGCAGGATCTCAAAAGTTTATGCCTCATTTTCATGTTCCACTTCAATCTGGTTCTGATAAAATACTAAGTGCCATGCGGCGAAGATATAAACGGGCACTTTATGAAGACCGAGTTACAAAAATAAAATCAGCTATCCCTGATGCCTGTATTGGTGTAGATGTAATCGTTGGTTTTCCCGGTGAGACACATGATGATTTTTTAGATACTTATAATTTCTTGAATGAAATAGACATTTCTTATCTTCATGTTTTCACCTATTCTGAACGGTATGACACAGCAGCCAATAAAATGAGTAAAGAGGTGTCTCGAGAAATTCGTGCCGAAAGAAGTAGGATGCTTCATATCCTTTCTGAAAAAAAACGACGTTATTTCCAAGATCAGTTTATTAAGAGAGAACGTCCCGTCCTTTTCGAACATATGAAAAATGGTAAAATCATAGGTCACACGGATAATTATATTAAAGTTAAGGTTAATTACTGCCCAAATCTTATTAATACAATCCAACCTGTCTGTTTAACAATTAATCATGGTGATAGCATGTATGGGCCCCTTGTTGATTAGAAAACGGACCGAAATGTCTCTGCTAAATCATATTTAATGAAATAACCTCACTAATTTCCCCTTTCAGATAGGTCGTTTCAAGTGAGAAATTGGAATGACCCTTTAGTTTTCATATTCATTGATTGGTGGGCATGTGCAGATTAGGTTGCGATCTCCAAAAGCATTATCCACCCGCCCAACAGTTGGCCAGTATTTATATTCTTTAAGCCAAGGTGCAGGATATGCTGCTTTTTGGCGAGAATACTCATGGTTCCAATCATCTGATGTAGTATGAAATGCAGTATGAGGGGCATTTTTCAATGGATTATCTACTGGATTCAATTTCCCATCGATTACATCCTGAATCTCTTGTCTGATAGAAATCATTGCATCACAAAATCGGTCCAATTCTTGTTTGGATTCACTCTCGGTTGGTTCAATCATGAGCGTTCCAGGTACAGGAAAGGACATGGTAGGTGCATGAAATCCATAATCCATAAGACGCTTGGCAATATCCTCATCGGTGATAAAAGAATTTTTCTTTAAATCCCGGACATCAATAATGAATTCGTGAGCATTTAGACCACTGATTCCACGGTAAAGAATTGGGTAATGGGTTTCTAACTTTTTTGCCATATAGTTAGCATTCAAGATTGCAACTTGAGTGCCTTTTTTAAGACCATCACCACCCATCATATTTATGTATGACCAGGAAATAGGTAGAATACTACTGCTCCCAAAAGGTGCGGAAGAAACAGCGTGAATGGCATTTTCACCTCCAGTGCTAATTTGGGAGTGTCCAGGAAGAAATGGCGCTAAATGATTTTTACAAACAATTGGTCCCATTCCTGGCCCACCGCCACCATGAGGGATACAAAAAGTTTTGTGGAGATTAATGTGCATCACATCACCCCCAAAGTCACCTGGTTTACAAAGTCCAATCATAGCATTAAGATTGGCACCATCAATGTAAACCTGTCCATTATTATTATGAACTATTTTACAAATTTCCTTGATTGTATGTTCAAAAACACCATGAGTAGATGGATAGGTTATCATTACAGCAGCGAGATTATCTGAATATAGTTCTGCTTTTTTTCTAATATCATCCTTGTCAATATTCCCATGTTTATCACACTGTATAACAATCACTTTCATCCCTGCCATAACTGCCGATGCAGGATTCGTACCGTGCGCCGATGAAGGAATCAAACAAATGTTTCTGTGGTTATTTCCGTTCTTAATATGGAAAGCCCTTATCAAAAGTAAACCAGTATATTCTCCCTGGGCACCTGAATTTGGTTGCATTGAAATATCATCGAAACCAGTAATGTCCACTAACCAGCTACCCAACTCAGCGATGATTTTTTGATAACCTTCTGTTTGGCTATTTGGTGCAAAAGGGTGAATATCACCAAATTCCGGCCAAGTGATGGGTTCCATCTCCGTGGTTGCGTTGAGTTTCATGGTGCAAGACCCAAGTGGTATCATACTTGTATTTAAGGAGATGTCCTTTGATTCTAATCGATGGAGATAACGAAGTATTTCTGTTTCAGATTGATAAGAATTAAATACAGGATGATTCAAATATGATGATGCCCGAACCAAATCAATAGGAATTGTTGATATAGCTACATTTATTTTATCCGCTCCGAATATCGATAGAATTTCATCGATATGAGACTCTGTTGTTGTTTCATCAATGGATATTCCAATGGTATTACTCCCAAAATCCCTAAAATTAAATTCCAATGATTCAGCTTTTTGATGCCACCCAGGATTTGTTTTGAACTTGATTGTATCAAAGAAGTATTCATGGGCTAATTCAAAACCAGAATCTCTCAACGACCCAAACAATTTTGCTGTTAATTGGTTTATTCGTAAAGCGATTTTTTTTAGTCCATTAGGCCCATGGTACACTGCATATACTCCGGACACTATTGCCAATAGAACCTGAGCCGTACATATGTTGGATGTGGCTTTTTCTCGACGAATATGTTGTTCTCGTGTTTGGATGGCCATACGAAGTGCTGAGTGTCCATGAGTATCTTTTGAAACACCAATAATACGTCCTGGTATCTTCCGTTTAAAATATTCTGTAGTAGAAAAGAATGCAGCATGAGGCCCACCATATCCCATGGGCACACCAAATCTCTGGGCATTGCCAACAGCCGCATCGGCATTCATTTCTCCAGGTGGTTTTAATAATGTAAGAGCTAATAGGTCAGTTGCCACACAAACATAAGAATTATTTTTATGTGCGGCATCGCACATCGAAGAAAAATTCTGAACAGACCCCTCTGTGTCTGGATATTGAACCAAAGCCCCAAATATTGACCCATTAAAATTAAAATTTACATAATCAGTGATTGCAAGATGTATTCCTATTGGTTTTGATCGTGTTTGCAGAATATCTATTGTTTGGGGATGGCATTTATCCGAAACCAAAAATATATTTTTATTGGGATCTTGCGTTACATTAAAGAACATTAGCATTGCTTCTGCTGCGGCCGTTCCTTCATCCAACAAAGATGCATTTGCCAATGGAAGTCCGGTGAGATCTGAGATCATGGTTTGGAAATTAAGTAATGCTTCCAAGCGTCCCTGGCTGATTTCTGCCTGGTAAGGTGTATAATGAGTATACCAACCTGGATTTTCAAGAATATTTCTTCGTATAACACTTGGTGTAATAGTACCATAATACCCCATCCCAATCAGGGATTTGAATACGTTGTTTTTTTTAGCATACTTATCTAATTGAGATAGAGTTTGATTTTCTGATAAAGCCTGTGGAATCTTTGATTGATATTTAGATAGTACATTATTTGGGACCACTGATTGAACTAAATCATGCAATGAATCAAACTCTAAATAATCTAACATAGATTCGATATCTTTATCTTGGGGGCCTACATGCCTCGATAAAAAATCGTGCGGGGTATTATTCATATCTAATGAGAAATATTTTAGAATAGAGTGAAAAAATGTTAAACACTCATATACAAATTTATGAGGATTTTACCTTACAATACGATGAAGATTAGAACAAAACTTTGACGAAAATAAATATTCAATAAAAAATAATAATATTACAAGAAGAAAAGCTCAAAGAATATGATTGAATTATCCTTAGATGCTATAGATTGATAAATAGAAAACATCAAACAGAATAAAGTAATAACCTCACCAAAACATAATAATATTTCGATTCCGTTTTCATCAGGGAATGAGATAAATTAGTGTAATCTTATTGTTTATATTTTTTATGGTACAATTATATAAAGTAAATATATTTTGATGATTATATCCCAACGGATATTGCGTCTGTTACTACCACCTAAATTATTTATTGCACCCTTTGTGGTGCTTTTTTTTTGATAAGAGATTATAGAGGATGTCTATGCAGCATTTGATTGAGTTACAGGAAATTGACAATCAATTACAAGACTTAAACAGTCTACTTGGTGATTTGCCAAAAAGAGTCAATGAAATGAATCAGGAAGAAGAGGTATTAAGTACTAATCTCAAAAAGAATAAAATTCAGTTAAAAGAAAATCAGGTGGAGTTTCACAAGTCAGAGGTTAAGGTAGCAGAGATTGATGGTAAAATCGATAAGATTAAAGATCAACTTTTTTTGGTAATCAACAATAAACAATATGATGCCTTAATGCATGAGATTGATCATTTGAAGGAAGAAAAATCACGTATAGAATCTGAGATATTGATTTTTTTGGAAGAAAAAGATGTACTTAAGGACAATATTGAAAACGAAGAAATACAGCTAAAATCATTGGCAGATGAATTAATCGATCGGAAGAAGAAATTGGAAACGGTGTTATCAAAGTCTGCAGATGAGAAATCCGTTCTGGAGCAAAAAAGACAAAAAAAGGTACAACAGATTGACTCTAATACCATTGCATTATATAATCAGGTAAGCGCCGCGAGAGATGGATTAGCTGTTGTTCATTTATCTGGCAATTCTTGTGGTGGTTGCGGGGCAGCTATAACAATGCAAACTGTTTCCGAAATTCGTTCTAAGAATACTGTATATAGGTGTGATATTTGTAGTAGGTTCGTATACAGTAGTCATAATTCAATTAATTAATTTCAGTAGATTATTAACAAATTGAGTCAATCGGATGGTTGCTCTTGGAGGAGCTTTGGTAATTTGAGAGAGGAAAGTCCGAGCATCGCAGAGTATGGTGCCCTGTAACACAGGGAATCCGTGAGGATATGGAAAGTGCAACAGAAAAGAAACCGCCTTGGAGAATATATCAAGGTAAGGGTGAAAAAGTGGTGTAAGAGACCACAAATCTTTTTGGAAACATAAAGAATCTGTAAACCCCACCTGATGCAAGACCGAATAGATTCAGAGATGTGATTCGCATCGTTTGATGGATGGGTAGGTCGCTTGATCTCGATGGTAACATTGAGACAAGACAGATGATCATCTATCCTTGATTTCAGGGTGGACAAGACTCGGCTTACAGATTGGCTCAAAAAATTATGGTCTGAACTAAGAATTTTAAAAATATTTGGTCCATTGATTTATATCCTTTATCTGTTCTGTAGTTAGTTAATATCATTATGGAGACGGTTCAAAAGAACCATCACATTTTTGAACTTGGTTTAAAATAATTCATTAAAAATAAACAAATGTATTAAAAGCCAAGCTAATAACCAGCATATCCTTTTCGAAATAAAATAAGTATTATAACCCGGAATAGTAAAAACCTTGTGATTTAATACAGTTTTTGTAGCACTACTTTTTTTAAAATCAATTGTGTAGCAGAGATTCATAACATGATTAAATTTCAACTTTATACCTATAAGTTTCGAAAATATAAATAATGGATAAGCTCTTTTTTAATGATGAACATTTAATGGTTCGAAATATGGTTCAGGAATTTTCTGAATCTGAGATTAGACCGATTGCCCAGGAACTTGATGAAAAAGAGAAATTTCCAAAAGAAATAGTTTCCAAAATGGGGGAATTGGGTCTGATGGGAATAATCATTCCAGGCAAATATGGTGGCGCTGGATTGGATATGATTTCTTTTGTAACGGCCATTATTGAATTAGCTAAGGTTGATGCATCTGTAGCGATAACTATGGTTGCCCATACATCTTTGGGATCAGTTCCAATTCTCCTTTTAGGTAGCGAAGAGCAAAAGACTACATATTTACCCAAGTTAGCGAGCGGGGAAATGATTGGAGCTTTTGGATTAACAGAACCCGACGCAGGTAGCGATGCCGGCGCGACAAAAACCAAGGCAATTTGGGATGGAAGTAATTACATTGTAAATGGTGGGAAAATATTTATTACAAATGCAGGACAGGCTGATCTTTTATCTTTTACATCACAAATTGAAATCAATAATGAATTAAAAGGAATTGCAGCATTTGTAATACCAACCAATACTCCAGGCTTAGAAATAGGTCCAAAGGAGAAAAAAATGGGTTGGAGAGCAAGCGATACCCGTCAGCTGTTTTTTAATGATATGAAAATAGCACCTGGGACTATGTTAGGAAAGATTACCGATGGATTAAAAATGTTTCTAAAAACATTAACATCTGGCAGAATATCAATTGGAGCATTAGCAGTTGGTACTGCTTTAGGGGCGTATGAGAAAGCATTGAAATATGCAACAGAGAGAGAAGCTTTTGGTAAATCGATATATAAATTCCAATCCATTGGATTTAAACTGGCTGATATGGCTACGGAAATTGAGGCAGCAAAACTGATGGTATATCATGCTGCATGGTTAAAAGATCATGGGGAAGATTTTACCAAACAAGCAGCTATGGCTAAGCTATTTGCTAGTGAAGTAGCCATGAAATCAACAATAGAAGCAATACAAGTATTTGGCGGATACGGATATGTTAAAGAAAACGATGTAGAGAGGTTTTTCCGTGATGCTAAAATACTCGAGATTGGCGAGGGGACCAGCGAAATCCAAAGAATTATTATCGTTCGTGAAATTTTAAAAAATTTTCAAATACTATGATTAGAAACAATAAATCACAGCCCACTGTTTTCAATAAACTTACTTTTCTAAATGAATTCTGGATTCAATATTTGATTATATTTGGATTGATTTTATTTATTTCATTGCTTTTTCCAAGTGGACAATCATTGAAATATGCCTATCAACTGAATGACATTACTCGAGAGCCAATTATTGCCCCCTTCACTTTTTCAATATTAAAAACAGATAAGAGATATCAACAGGATTTAAATGAGCGTAAAAAATCAATCCCGTTTGTATTTAACAGAGATAAAAAAATTATTAAATCACGTATGAGTTCCTTAGACCAATTTTTTATTGACGTTAATGAACTTCGTTATGCAAAGTGGAGATTTGATGAATCTAAACAGCTCGTATACGAATATAAATATAATCCTAGCGGAGAAAAAGCACGATCCGATTATGTTGCAGATAGTGCCAACCTATCTATACTGACAGAAAAATTCAAGAAAACATATCCATTTACAGCGCTAAAGGATTCTTCATGGAACAAATATCTTTCTACCAATAAAAACCCACGCAATTTAAAAGATTGGCGTTCGCATAGAGAAATAGTTAAGCAAATTTGTAGAAATAGATGGGCAGAGGGCATTTATGACATTCCAATAGACAGCATTATTAGTGATCAGGTTACTATTAACCAGGGTGATGTACCGGTTCTTTCTGATCCAGTTGCCTTTAATAGCTTAGAGACTGCTTGGACAAAAGCTCGGGAAGAATTTCTAGATCAATCCACTAATGAAAATAATTTTAATGATTTAGGATATGACCTAATTGTGGAGTTCATGAAACCCAATCTATTATTCGATAATGTAGTCACAAAATCAAGACAACAATCAAGTCTTAGTAAAGTACCTCGAAGTCAAGGAGTAGTATTGGAGGATGAACTGATTGTTGATGCAAATATTAGGATTACACAGGATGTGCTCCAGAAACTTAATTCATTAGCTGCTGCAATTGAAGCCAAAGATATAGGGCGTGGATTAACCTGGATAGGAAATTACATTGGTCGAATAATCTTATTATCCGTTGTTGTTTCATTATTCTTTACATTTTTAATCATTTACCGTGCGGGTATCTTTCGTGATTGGAGAATGATCATTCTGATAACCCTAGTATTTTTCCTTCAAATAGGCCTTGCACATATTATTGTTATCCGACTTGAATGGTCAGAATATCTAATTCCTGTTACAGTTGGTGCTATGACACTTACCATTCTGTTTGATGCCAGAATAGGATTTATGGCAACAGTAGTAATAGCCATTTTAATGGGATTAATGATGGGCCAGAATATTGATTTTGTTATTGTTTCGCTATTCACATCTACCATAGCTGTCTATAATATCCGTGAACTCAGAAAACGTAGCCAGTTATTCACAACCATGTTTGCACTAATGGGGTCCAGTATTATTGTTGTAATTGCTCTTGGATTATTCAAAGAACATGCTTGGAGTAATATGTTCTTTGATTTGCAATTATTAGCGTTAAACAGTTTTTTAGCACCGATTATTACCTATGGATTAATCGGTTTATTAGAAATGGCATTTGAGATTACGACCGATCTTACCCTTATTGAGTTATTGGATTATGATCATCCTCTTTTGAAGCGTGCCCAGCAGGAAACGAATGGGACATTCAATCATAGTGTTGTAGTTGGGAATCTAGCTGAAGCTTGTGCCGGTGCAATTGGGGCACATTCTTTATTATGCCGAGTAGGTGCGTATTATCATGATATCGGTAAAATGGTAAAGCCTGATTATTTTATTGAGAATCAATATGCTGGTGAAAATAAACATTATACATTAAAACCAACAATGAGTGCCCGTATTATACGTAACCATGTCAATGATGGATTAAAATTAGCGAACGAGTATGGTTTACCCAAAATAGTATCAGACTTTATTCCCATGCATCATGGGAATACCCGCGTAGAATACTTTTATAGGAAAGCCATTGAAGAAGCAAAAGGTGATAGATCTAAGGTTGATGAAAGCCAATTCCGATATCCTGGTCCTAAGCCTAATACGAAAGAAACAGGTATCCTGATGATTTGCGAAGCTGTTGAAGCAGCTGTGCGATCAATTAACAATCCTGATATAATGAAAATTGAAGCAATGATTGACAAAATTATCAAACAAAGAATTGATGACAGTCAGTTGGATGAGTGTCCATTAACTTTAGATGAATTAAAGAAAATTAAAGGCACCATGGATGGTAATACAGGCATGTTACCCGTACTCCGCGGGATTTATCATATCCGAATAGAATATCCAGATGATAATGAATAGTATGACAAGAACATTTATCTGAATGAAACAGATTCAAATAGAATGTGATCCTTTATATGATTCTCCGGATAAAAAATACTGTCAATTTCTAATCACTAATATATTGAAGACTCATGAAATAACGGATGCAGATGTAACTATTATTTTTGGTTCTGATACATTAATCAGTGATTTGAAAAAGCGTTATTTCCAACTGAACCAATGGACAGACGTCATTTCTTTTCGTCTTAATGATTACGGTCAGTCGAATCTGGAAGGGGAAATTTATATCAGTCTCCCCATGACCCGAGAAAATGCCAAGAAGTATAATGAGCCATACGAACGAGAATTAACTAGACTTATAATTCATGGTACATTACACCTTCTTGGGTATAAAGACACATTGGAAATAGATAAATATAAAATGACTAAGATGGAAGAACATTATTTGAACAAAACTAAATGGAAAAATTTATTCGGAGTGTAGATGGATAAGAAAACCATTTCAAAAAAATTCATTGACCTACTCGAAATAGTAGAAAAACTACGTGGTCCAGATGGTTGTCCCTGGGATCAAGAACAAACTCACGAAACTTTATTACCCTATTTTTTAGAAGAAGCTTACGAAGTCATGGAAAGTATTGATGGAAAGGATTGGGATACTTTAGAGGAAGAATTAGGTGATATTTTGTTGCATGTTGTAATGCAAGCTCAAATTTCCAAGGAAAATGAAAGATTCAATATTTATGATTCTTTAAACAATGTGAACAAAAAATTAATAAGAAGACACCCACATGTGTTTGGAGATAAAAAGGCTGAAGCGTCGTTCCATGCTAAACAGAATTGGGAGGCTGCCAAACACAAAGAAAAAGGTCGATCATCTCGTTTAGATGGGGTACCTTCAACTCTCCCCGCACTACTTCAATCCCAGCGTTTACAAGAAAAAGCGTCTTTTGTTGGTTTTGATTGGGAAAACATAGATGATGTCTGGAATAAAATGCATGAAGAAATAGATGAACTTAGAAAAGCACGTGAATCAGAAAATATAGACCACGTCAGAGAAGAGATTGGAGATGTATTGTTTACTATTATCAATGTTTCTCGGTTTCTTGGTGTTTCTGGTGAGGATGCTCTTAGAAGGGCCAACCGAAAATTTATTCATCGATTTCATGGAATAGAGGAAGAACTTAAACTTAGGGGGAAAACAATAGACGATTCATCATTGGAAGAAATGAGCGAAATTTGGGATACTATTAAGAAAGATGATTTAATCTCTTTGTCTAACAGCCAATAGTTTTATTATCGGGGGATTTATTATTCTTTGTTTCATTACTCGGAATAATTGATTTTTTAAAAATAATTGGTAATAATCCTTGAATTGGTTAATAAGTGGCAATTTCTTGGCCATGAACCGTTACTATAAGTTTTCGTCTACCACTACTAATACGGTGTTCACAAAAATATATTCCCTGCCATCTTCCAAAATTCAACTTTTTATCAGCAATAGGAATGCTCACTGATGACCCCAATATAGAAGATTTTAGATGCGCAGGCATATCATCTGATCCTTCCATAGTGTGTATATAGTATGGTTGGTTTTCTGGAACTAAATAATTGAAATGAGATTCAAAATCTGTTCTCACACTATGGTCTGCATTTTCATTGATTGTTAGTGAAGCAGAAGTATGCTTGATGAAAACATGTAATATTCCTATCTCAATTGTTTTTATTTCAGGGATGTTCTCTATAATCTCATTTGTAATAAGATGAAAGCCCCTAGACTTCGATGGTAATATTATTTCTCTCTGAATCCACATTTACAATATTTTCTCCATCCAAATTCTTGATTCATCCAAAGACTTCTTAGCAATTTCACTCGTAATCTTAAATCCTCGGTTAAGAGAAAACGAGATCATGGCCTTATGCTTACTTCTAGTTTTCATTATTATTTTACGGTATCCATTTCCCCTTGCCCATTCTTCTTGAAAATCTGCAAGGGAATTAGCGAGTCCTTTTCGTCTATATTCTGGTAAAATACCGCCCATCCAACTGTAAAAACAATCATTCTTAAATCGATCATATCCTATTTTAAAACCCACGGTTTCATTATTATATATGATAGTTAAAATCAAATGCGCTACTCCAATTGTTCTATGTTCGTATTCGTTCAATTTGTAGGGATTATCAAACTCAGGAATTCTATTAGAAATTTTAAAGGCTTGTACCAATTCGTTTTCTCTAATAGAGATCATGTCTTCTTTTCTTTTTTTCTGGCGGCCGGGAATAAAATGTTATTAAGAATCAGCCGATAACCAGGAGAATTTCGATGTAATGATAAATCTGTGGGTGGATCCCCCACAAAATGCTGATAATCTTCAGGGTCATGCCCACCATAAAAGGTGAAAGTCCCCTTCCCAAAATTTCCATGAAGATATTTTATCTGTTCTGATGCAGGATCCTCACCCATAATTACCACATGTTTTTTTATTCGTTGCCGGTGAAACCCAGTTGTCTGGCCCATGAACCCTTTTACAACTGCTACATGATTTTGGGTTAACATAGTTGGTACTGGATCATATTTTGCCGAAAATTCAAACAGAGAAAAATAATCTGCTTCTGCACCCCGGGTCACAGGATTATGACTGGGCGGAAAATCAATATCTGAAAATTCATAGATCATAGGGTCCGTGTACAATTTGAAATCCGTAAATGTTAGTGACTTAGAGAAATCCAGTTTCTGTTGAACATTGGGGTCTATTGGTGACCCATCAAAAACTTGGTGAACACCATCTATGTTTTCAAGTGTAAGAGAAATATCATACGAATCAGTAGCAGAACACATAGCAAAAAGAAATCCACCATTACCCACAAAAGCCTTGATTGCACGGGATACCGCCTTTTTTTCCTCATGAACAGAAGGTAATCTAAATTGTCGTGCCATGTTCTCAAATTGACGTTTTTGATCTATATACCACTGCGCATTGTGATAATTGCGGTAGAATTTCCCATATTGTCCAGTGAAATCCTCATGATGTAGGTGTAACCAATCATATTCTGGAAGTTCACCATTAAGTACTTCTTCGTCCCATAGTGTCTCATAACGAACTTCTGCGTAAGTCAGGGCGAGTGTAACTGCATCATCCCATGGTTGTTTATTTGGAGGTGTGTATATGGCCATTTTAGGCGCTTTTTCTAGTAAGGCGATATCCATATTGTTTTCTTCGATAGTAGCATAAATATCAATGATTTCATCTGAAATTTGTACGATAGAGACACCCCGAATTCGACACTCTGCTTGGATGAAAGGATGATCGTCAACTAAAAATGAACCCCCACGATAATTAAGAAGCCATTCCACATTTACATTTCGAGTTAAAATATAATAAGCGATACCGTAAGCTTTTAAATGGTCGTTCTGTTCTTGGTCCATTGGGATTAATAATTTTTGGCCGTTTAATCCAGATATTATCAGTATAAACGTTAGAACAAATACAGGCATTTAACTTTCTATATGTTTAAGCTGACGTATATGGTAACGAATTGGCTCGAAAAATACAGACAACGGATATTCATTTATGATACGGAGAAAATATTCCAGTGCCCTTTCTTTATCATTATAAACCTGTTCATATATTTGTCCAGAAAGAATAATACTTCTATCTGATAGGGATGTCTGTTCAATAGCTTGAGCTGTTTTCAATGCTAATTCTGGTTGGTTCAGTCTTAAAAGAATCAGCGCTCGCCTCAGTGTAATTAGTGGTATTAGGTCTACATCTGGATATGTATCGATAAAGTAGCTTAGCTGTTCACCGGCTTGAGATATTTTTTGTTGTCGAAGATATAGTTCAGCTGTTAAGAATACTTTAAAAGCATTTTTCCCCTGCTGGTCAGACTGCTGGTAATGTTGACTCAAGATATCTCGGAGTTCCATAATATCATTGAACGATTTATCTATGGGAGAAATAGTGGAAAAAATTCCATCGAGTATTGTAATTGCTGTGTCTGGATTACCAGAAAAAAGATGAACCTGGATTAGTTTGTGTAGAATTGGCTCAAAATTTTTCAGATGATACATTGAATCAAGAAATGCTATTGCCCCAGGTATATCTCCCTTCGCCAACAACACATCGCCTATTCGCAGTATAATGCTTTTATATAGATCTGGCTTTGGTTTTTGACGAATCGCAGTTTTATAGGTCTTTAATGCCCTGTCAAAATCTTGAACAATACGATATTGAATTTCAGCTAATCTAAAATGAGCTTCGGCAATTAAAGATGATTTTGGAAGAGATACTAATATTGAATCATAAAGATTAAGGCTTGACTCAAGATGTTCAGATGAAATATTGGAATAAAGCTGAAAGGGATTCTTAAAGAAAAGATTGTTATCGAAAAAATAGGGGATAATATCCTTGGTTTCGATTGGAATGATTTGGTCCTCGAACGTTTTAGCAAGCCCCAATAATGCTTGCCCAGATGCTTTTTGATTCAATTCTTTTTTTAAGACAAATTTATATGCATCAGTTGCAAGAGAAAATGACCCTTCCTTGCGAAGATTATTTGCAAAATTGAGCCACTTTTGGTCATTAAAAAATCCAGCACTTGTCCATACGATATAGGTGCTGTAGGCATCAGAATATTGGCGATGTTTAAAATAATGATCAGCTAGGATTGTTAACATTATATCAGGGTGTTTTTCACCTGCTTCTTTCATTTTGGTTTCAATTAATTTTTTTGCTTCAGGCTCATCACTCATGGTTAAAACCCGGCGAGCTATAGAATTAATATGCTGAGGGTTATGCACCAATTCCAGTATGTATTCATCAATCGCTCGATCATATACACGCCTTGCTTGATAAAAGTAACCCAAATCTTGCGAAAGGAACGCTGGTCCAAAATGTTGTCGCCCTTTATTTATTAAAAAATTAATTTCATCGTTAAATCCATATTGCCCATAGATTGGGAGTAAGAATCGATAATAGGACTGAGTTGTCTGGAAGGAGGTTAAACCTTCCCTCCACACAGCTTTGGCCTTACCAGCCTGATCATTAAGAAAATAAAATTCACCTAATTCTACATATGACTGAAGATCGTTAGGATGATTCTGCAAACGGGACCTTAGAAATTGAATACCGTCTTGGTATCTTTGTGTTTTTCGATAAATATTTTTTAGTGAACGTATAGCGTGATAGGTTTCCGGATTCTTATTTAGTATATCAAGGTAAATAGAAATAGCACTGTCCCATGACCCACGCCGCTCTAACATTTGGGCGGTTTTCATGGATGCCATGACCTGTGTCTGAGCTGAAATATTGTAACCAGAACAAAATAGTACGAAAATCAGGAATCTATGGGATAGGTAATTCATCGGTTTGTTCTGATGTTTTCACTTCCAGCTGGCTCATAGTGTTGAAATAACGTTTGATCATTGTTTGGTATTCACGAGAATAACCAGCATTCAGGGAACGGTTCATTGCATCCAAAGCAAGGTTTTTGCGCTGTCCCCGATCAATAGGTAATCCTCCTGGACCAATAAATTTCATAGTTACATCGGCAGTGGTGGATGTACGTTCATCCTTAAAGCCTCTTTGTGTAAGTGATGTTTGACTGTCCAACATTCTGGAAAGGATTCTTTGCTGACGATTTTGTGTTTTTCTTGTAAAACGATTTTGCTGTAAGTCAGTAATGACGCCTTCTATATCTTTTTTTATACCACTTAGATCCCCCAGTCCTTGTTTCCCTGATTGTTTCATTTCCTGTATCAGCTGCTGTAGAGATTTATGAACTTGTTCTTGTCCTTGGAGCATTTGTTGCATCAGTTGTTGATGGGCTGAAGCAGCTAATTGACCAAGGGCTATTTGCATACCTTGTTGATTAAGCCCTTGTTGTTGACCAGCCATTTGTTGCATCATTTGCAAGAATTGCTCATAACCACTCGCTGATCCAGAAGACTGCATTTGCTGGATACTTTGAAAGAGTGTTAGTGCTGCTTGATTGAGACCCTGCATTGCCGTAGCTTGATTTCGAATAGCCTGGGTAATCTGCCTATTCGTTAAGTTTGCTTTAGATTCATCCATAGATGCGTTGGCTCCTCCCATAGCTTTGCCCATCATAGGCGTAATAGCAAATGTTTTTCGTGAAAGGTCCATCATTTGATTCATAATTTGTTTTAATTGATCTTGTAGTAGTTGTTGTTTCGCAGCCATATTCCTCAATCGAGGAGAAGTTCTGGATGCTGATTTTACATCTGAGCGTAGTTCTTCTTCCTGCTTAGATAAAAATAAAATATCCCGCATGAGTTTTTCAAATTTTTCTGTCATTTCTACAACTGTTTCCTGTTGAAACTGTTGTTTTATTTCCATCATTTTTTGTTGCAGGGTTAGTAGGTTGTTAAGAGAGCGTCCACTGGATTCTATAGCAAGATCGGAATTTGTCTGCTGAAGGTTATTAATAGTTTCTTCTAAATCTTCGCCAGTGTTTTCAGTCACAGGGCTGTTTTTAAGTTCTTGCAGATTCTGAGATGTGCTTTCACTAAAAGGTTTTACCAAATCAGCCGCATCATTCATTATTTCTTTTAATGTATTAAACTCTTCAAGATTACGTTGCTCTTCTTGAGATAACCTCGATAAAGTAGATTTATCAGTTTCATTATTAATATCTGATATTTCCCTGTCCAACCCATCCTGATGTTGTACCAATTGTTCTAAACGGGTTTTAATCTCATCCAATTTTTGTTCTGCTTGGAGACGCCTAAAAATATCAAGATATCTATCGAGCTCATCCTCGATTTGGTCCATATTTTGGGTCATGTTATCTAAGGCCTCTTGTAAGGATTTCATATCCATATTGTCTATGGCATTCTGAGCTGATGACATATTTTTTAGTAAGTCTTCTGGAATTAAATTTTGAATTAGTTTTGATAATTCATCGAATTTTTTCATTAGTTCTGGAAGAAAAAGTTCATGTTTTTCACCATCCTTGGTCATACGCTCAAAGGACTCTGAAATTTTTTCGAGAGTTTCTAATTCTTCTTTTGCTTTATTGATTATCTGGTTGATTTCCTGTTGGTCTTCCCATTCCAATTCCTCGGTCTTTAATACGTCTAATTTCATATCCTCAATTTGATTCTTTAATGATTTAATGTTTTCTATACTTGTAATGAATTCTTCATCCACCTTTTGTTCGTCATCCTCCAGTGTTTGGTAAAGATCCCCCAGTGAAGGTAATCTGGCAATAAATATACCTGATACTGTTTTCTTAGGTCCTGATACTGCATCATTATCATCTATCTCAAAATGATAATGAACCTCATCTTCTGGCATGAGCATTAAATTAGATAGATTCCAATGAGAGTTTATGGTTTGGGTTCTTTTTTCAGTGTCAAGTTCTGGTATGGAAAACATGGCTATATAGGGTTCTATCTGCAAAAATTCAGGGCGCCTAACCTCATAGGCAACTTGAAGACTGGTAAAACCATAGTCATCCTCTATTTCAAGATTAAATGGGATGATTTGGTTACTACCAAGCACAATTATCGGCGGCGGTTCCAGAATATTGAGGATTGGTTTATGATCAGGAATAACATGGAGATGGTAAGAGACCGGATCGCGATTTGTAATTCCGCGCGTATCTACTAGATGTACTGAAAATTCACCCATTTCATTTAATATAAAATTCCCGGATGCTTTTTTCCCAAAAGTTGAAAGCACTTTTAAACTATCGTTTATAGTAAGAAAACTAGATTTTAGTACCCGATTACTCTCCAGGTTTATTTGAATAACAGAACCCTTCAATCCTTGAACTGCTGCAACGCTTCCATCTTGTGACTCTGCATTAAGGTTAGAATATAAAGGAGGAATCATTGTTATTCTAAATGACCCTAAGGCGGGCCTATCGGTCACATAAATTGTGTCAGGGTAAGATTTTACTTCTCCCCATGCTTCCCAGAAATATTCAGCTTTTACTATTGCCTCATACGCGTAATCTTGGAATAACTCTGGTAATTCAAAATTATAGAGTCCTCTTGAATTTCTTTTTTCTGAGAATATTAGTGTCAAAGAATCTCGTTTCTGAATTGCAGTTTGTGTAGGTCTTAAATGGAGAAAAACTGAATCTGGCTCTGCCAATTTTGCCTGAAAAGTCACAGATGTTTTTTCTCCTCCTAAAATATGTTGATTACCGCTTAAACTAAGAAGCTTAAAAGGTTTTGGTGCGGAAAATTGTTTTTCGTAATGCTTCCATCTATAAAAAGCGTCAGCATTTTGCTGATGATAAACGGAGAAGACCATGATTGATAAAAACATTATACCAACTGTCCATTTTTTTAATCGGAATAAATGATTGGAATTTAAAATCTCACTTGTGTTTACATTATTTAATGTGTCTGAGACCTTGCTGATAAAGGAGTTTGCAAGATCCTTAGATTGATTATTATCCGGGTCCTTTTCCAGTTGAAAGGCATTAATAACCGTGTCTGATTTTTTAAGAAAACCAGATTGACCTATTAGATGGGCCAAGGTTTCCCACTTGTATCTGTTGTAACTATTTGTTTGAACTTTGATTACAGTTATGATGAACCATAAAAACATAATAATTATTGTTCCCGCTAATAGCCATAGAATTCCATTTTTTATTTCTGGAGAGAAATAAAAAATGGATTCCAGTAGAAGCCCTAAAAGCAAAATAAATATTGTTGTTATTAGAAAGTATAAGAAAAAAATCGTCAGATCATGAAAGATCCTGATATTCCTTATTTCTACTAGATGTTTTTTTATTTTCATTATTGTGTTAAGGCAAAATAAATAATATTAACACCCATTTTAAGCGCAGCTTCTCGAATAAGTAATGGGTTATCATGTACGGATTCATCTTCCCATCCATCACCCAGATCGCTCTCATAAGTGTAAATAAGGATTAAGCGTTCATTATGGAACAATCCCAGTGCCTGTGGTGGTCTGTTATTATGTTCATGGATCTTAGGTAACCCATTTTCAAACTTGTAATATGAAGAAAAAACCAGATGATCATAAGGTAATTCCACAAACTCCTTGTTCGGGAATACCCGTTTCATTTCACGCCGAAAGGATTTATCCATTCCATAATTATCGTCTGCGTGTAAGAACGCTCCATTTAACAATAAAGACCGGAGTGATATAATTTCATCTTCAGTAAACCGAATATTACCATGACCAGTTAAATATAGATAAGGATAATGACCAGCATCACCATCGGTTAACCTTATTCGTGTCTCGTTTCCAGTCTTCGATATAGGTGTATTAGCACTAAGGTATTGCAGAAGATTTGGGATACTGCTGGGATCGCTATACCAGTCTCCTCCACCGCTATAATGGATTCGAGCGATAGTAAAATGTTGGGATAATCCCAACGATGTAATAAGTAAAAAAATAAAGTATTTTCTAAGCACTTTTAGACAATGTTTTATTGATAGCATTTGTTCCCTATTATCCAAAAGAAAAATTAGGACGAAAAAACATAGTCTACCCTTGCAAAAGAAGTTGGGATCCCTGAATTTCAAAGATATATGTATTTATTCAAAACCAATCAGTTTTTACTAATATTATTGTTTATTGGTACTATAGCTGGGCAATCTCAAGATGAAGAAGAACCTAAGACCTTTCTTTTTGGTCTAATAAAATTTGATACCAGTTCACCATATGAAGAAGGGTATTGGACCGATAGATGGTTCCGGGCACGAGAATTTTCAACCCCTCTTACTTTTATGCCGATCGAAATCCGTTTTGGTGGTGGACTCAATGGGAAATTATCTGGTTCATTTGCAAGCCCTTCAGCCGGAGATATGGATAACTGGATCTGGTATGACAGTGAAGAGATAGAACCTTTTAACCAGGAGATGATCAATATTTTTGGGACATCCTTAGATATGGATCTGATGATGATTAATATTCCTAATTATGTTACGAACACTAGCTGGATGAATGTACTTACGGGACTGAACTATCGGTCTAGTACATTGCTAAATCCAAAATCGATTCCCTATGAAGAATGGGGGACTAATAATGAAACCTGGAACCTTAATAGGAAATTCTCTCCATCTGTCACTGAGTATCTTATTACTAATACTCTGCAGTGGCAACCCTTCAGTTGGTGGTATATGAATTTTCGCTATGGATATGGATGGGCATCATCTACGTTCTATTTAAATCCTGACACAGAACAAATTGAACCTGAGCCTAACGGTACAGGTACATCAATGGCCGCTGCTCTTGGTATTCGTTTTATTATTGACCCTGGCAAAGTGAACCGTTTTTCAATCGGTGTAGATCTGCGACATTCTTATACTAAGATCAATAATATTATTGATCCCAGTGACCTTACCCCTATAAATCGGTTTGATCTTGCTAATTATGGAATCTATTTTACGCTTTCCGCATTTTACGGTGGAAAGAATACTATCGGAGATGAGGCCAAGGGAATCTATTTTCGTAAAGATTATATTTCTGCAAAGAAAAAATTTATTCATTTTCTCAAACAATTTCCTGCTCATGCCAATCGATATCGAGCTGAGATGTATGTAAAGGAATGCAATAAGAAAATCCCATACCAGATCATGGATGAGGGATTACTATTTGATGATAAAGGAGAAACCGAAAGAGCACTCGGGAAATATCTTACTGCTAAATCAAAGGTAGTAACAAATGATACTCTTATTATAGATGCTTTAGATTTTCGGATTGATGAAATTGCTAGGAAATGGATGAACCAAGCTGAAATGATACTTGGGAATGAACAATACATAGATGCGTATCAAATGGTAAAGAAAGTAGCCCAGTTCTCTGATATTGGGACCAGGGCACTGAAACGTTTTCAATCCTACGTTATACTGGGTGAAGGTAAAAAACTACAATCCATAGTTATTTTAGGTAAAGCTATGAATAAATACACAGAAGCTTTAGAAATGAATGGAGAACTAGAATTTGAGGTCAAAGCCCTGCAATATCAAGCTGGTATCCAACTTGCCGGCCTTGCGAACAAAGCAGATGAGTTCGAAGAGATTCAAATGGCCATACATTCATTAGAGCGAGCCCGAGAGTTTGCTGGAGGCATTGGTAATAGGAACGAACAACTAATAATTGATCTAAGGTCAAAATTAAATGATCTTGATAAGCACAAAGCCAGAATAGGAATCAATGAACGTATGGAAGAGGCTCGAGCTATTCAGGCAGTAGCTCGATCGCCACGTTTGAAAATTGGGATGACCGTTCCTCAAATTCAAGAATTACTGGGTGAGCCTCATGAAAAGATTTCAAGAAAAAACGATATTGACCATGCTGAAGAACTATGGATATACTATGTCAAGGATGGTACGCTTCAATTATCATTTCAGGATTATCAATTATTTAAAATAGAAGAGATATAGTATCCGATTAATTTGATTTTTCAGTCCATACTATCCAAATCTCCATTGTATTACGGAGAGGAAGCTGGGTAGCTTCAAGATCATGACAAATCTGCATTACATCCTTTTTCTTTTTTTCAGTCTTTCAGTGATATTCACACAAACAACACAACGTGATTATAATGATGAACTCAGGTATCAGAATGATGCTATAAATGCTATGAAAAAAGAGATGGAAGAATTACGCTCAAAGATACAAAAAGCTAACACAAATGAAATCACAACAGCTAGACGAATTACAAATTTGGATGAAGAGATCGCATTAGTAAATAGGTTTGTCCAGTCTCTGAAAAATGAAGAGAAAAGAACCAAGGATCGGATACTAGTTATAGAAAAAAATATCAGGTCCAAGGAAGAAGAATTAGAATTGCTTCGATTAAGGTATGAACAGCGGGTTCTAAATACGTACATGCAAGGCAGGTTATCACAGCTTGAAAAAGTATTATCTTCAACATCTTGGCGACAGGCAGTTTACCGCACTCAGTATTTAAAAATAATTTCTGAAATTGAACAAGAAATGACCAAAAAAATCGAGTCCCTGCTGTTGCAGATTAGTAAAGATAAACTGGAACTAGAAACTGTATTGTGGCAAAATATGGCACTAAAAAGGGAAAAAGAAGGTCAAATGTCATCTTTACGGAAAATAAGGATAAAACGCGAGAAAGAATTGACCAGAATTCGCCAGGATAAGAATGCTTTAGCAAATTACATCCAAGAGAAAAGTGCTGGTATAAAGCAGTTAGAAGGAATCATTAAAAAAGTTTTGGAAGATAAGGCAAGATTCGAAAGAGAAGAGCGTATACGAAAGCAACAAGAAGCATTGAAGACAAAAAGTTTTCACGCTCTTCAGGGACAACTACCCTGGCCAGCGGGTGGAAGGATTATTTCGAAGTTCGGGAAACAATGGAATCCAAAGCTCAAGACCACAACTGAGAATCCAGGGATTGATATTAAAGGCAAGCCCGGGTCTGCTATACGCACTATCATGAGCGGTGTGGTAACCACCATTACCTATATCAGAGGGTATGGGACAACAATTATTATTGACCATGGCGGAGGATTTTACACTGTATACAGCCATGTGACCAATATTCAGACTCATGTAGACAGTGAAACCCGTAGCGGAGATGTGATTGCATACATGGGCGATTCAGGATCTATTAATGGTTCAAAGCTACATTTTGAGATCTGGGGTAAAGGGAAAAAACTCAATCCTGAGAAATGGTTAAGCAAACAACAATAAAAATGGACCTATTATCCGCGCAGCACTCGATCTGGGAACGACTGGTACGTATAACTAAATCAGAGAATATAGGTAATGCCTATCTTTTTTCTGGTAGTCCCGGTTCTGGTAAAGAAGGCCTCGCTATTAAGTTTGCTCAATTTTTGAATTGTAATAATGCGGATGAACAAGCATGTGATATTTGCTCATCCTGTATCAGGTTCAAAAAATTGCAACATGAAAAATTGAAGATAATTGTCCCATTACCGATTCCAAAAAAGAATACTAATGATTTAGTTAGTAAAACGGATCTTGTTATAGATGAGTATGTGAAAAGCATATCAAAAAAAGCCCAAGATTTATTCTATAAAATTCAGATTCCGAAAGCTAACCGTATTCTAATTCAGTCTATTAGGGAATTACGACGATCGTTACTCTTGAAACATGATTCTGTGGGAAAGAATATTGTACTATTTTTTGATGCTCATCTCCTGTCATCTGGTCAGGCTGAAGCGGCCAACGCTTTACTAAAAATACTTGAAGAACCACCGGAGAACACAACTCTGGTCTTGGTTACAGATCATAAAGAATTGATGCTCAAAACGATTTTATCCCGTTGCCAACATATTCAGATACCACGCCTACCGGATGACTTTATACTTGAATGGCTTATTAACAATGATCTCGGGGCTGATACCGCAGACTTTATTGCTGGACTAAGCAGGGGTAATATCCATCAAGCCCGAAATTTATCTTCACGACCAGTGGAAGATACTATTGGTCTAATACGTTCTTTGGTTCAAACAGTAGTTTCTCAGAGTCCTGATAAATGGCGAACATTTACCCAAACCTATGGAAAATTAGCTGGCCATGATCCAGCTGAGTTCAAATTTCATTTCAGCTTGATGACACTCTGGTTTCGGGGTGCGTATCGGTTGCGGAAAGGCGTTAACACTGGTTTAAAAGATACTTCTATTGAATCAGATATGGTGTCATTTAACGAATCGTTCCCTCATGCTGATCTGATGGCCATATCACTTGGTCTGGAAGATTCCATTAATGCTATTCTGAAAAATCTATATATGCCATTGATCTTGACGAATTTGTTACTGGATATACAAGGATATTTACGTGAATGAATAATAGAGTATTCTATATCACCACACCGATCTATTATGTCAATGATGATCCTCATATCGGGCATGCTTATACGACCATTTTGGCAGATGTTCTATCCCGATACCATCGTAATGCTGGTGAAGAAACCTTGTTTTTAACTGGTCTTGATGAACATGGTCAGAAGGTTCAGCAGGCTGCTTCAGATCGTGATGTAGCACCGCAGCAACATTGTGATGAAATGGCCCCAAGATTTACAAGGTTGTGGAAAAAACTTCATATTTCTAATGATGATTTCATCCGTACCACTGAAAATAGACATAAAAGAGTGGTTCAGGATATACTGGAGAGAGTTTATGCCAACGGGGATATTTACGAGGATGAGTACGAAGGATTATACTCAGTCTCTGAAGAGCGTTTCATCACTGATAAGGAAGCAGAGAGTGGGGAATTTCGGGATATCAAAGAACTCAAAGAAAAGAATTATTTTTTTAAAATGGGGAACTATCAGCAAGCACTAATAGATCATATTAGCTCCCATCCAACATTCATTCAGCCTGAACATCGCAAGAATGAAATCACAGGATTTTTAAAACAACCGCTTAATGATCTGTGTATTTCCCGTCCAAAATCGAGATTGAACTGGGGAATCGAACTTCCTTTTGATTCAAACTATGTGACATATGTCTGGTTTGATGCACTCATAAATTATATTACTGCGGCAGGGTTCGGTAGTGATCAAGAATCTTTTAGTAAGTGGTGGCCAGCGTCATATCATCTTATTGGAAAGGATATCTTGACCACACACGCAGTGTACTGGCCCACCATGCTCATGTCTGCCAAGATCGAGCTTCCGGAATCCATTTTTGCTCATGGCTGGTGGCTAATGGGGGAATCTAAAATGAGTAAATCAATGGGAAACGTGATAGACCCAATGGGCCTGATAGATGATTATGGTGTTGACCCAGTTCGATATTATCTCATGCGCGAAATGGTATTAGGACATGATGCCAATTTCACCCTGGAGTCTTTTATTAAACGGTACAATAGTGACCTGGCAAATGATTTTGGCAATCTGTTAAGCCGTATAACTACATTAGTGAAAAAGAACTTTGCTGGTATACTTCCGGAGCCTGGTGAGTTAACCCAGCCTGAGCTGGATATAAGATCCTCCGCAGAAGATCTGGTTGAGCTGGTAAATGATAAGATAAGATCAATGAACATCAATGATGCGATCGAAGAAATATTTCAGTTCATACGTAGTGTCAATCGATATATGGAATATCAGGCTCCTTGGAAACTGGTTAAGGAAGATAAGAGTTCAGCTGGTCGGGTATTGTATACTGCGGCGGAATCCTTGAGAATTAGCGCCATGCTACTGTCACCGGTCATGCCCAATCGAACAAGAGATCTTTTTCATACCCTTAACAATGATTCCGTATCACCAAAGTGGGGAGGGCTCCACCCTGGCAGAGAATTAAGACACCATGAACCACTATTCCCTAGAATTGAGTTAAAAATGGAAAAACAAAAACCCGAAGTAAAAGTTGAGAACCCGGAAAATATGATCATGTTTGAAGATTTTAAAAAGGTTGATCTCAGAACAGCTGAAATTGTTCAAGCAGAAAAAGTGGATGGGGCGGACCGATTATTGAAGATCCAGGTCAAAATGGGTGAAGACACCCGACAGATCGTGGCTGGTATTGCAGAATACTATAAGCCAGACGCTCTTATTGGGAAAAAGGTCATCCTGGTCGCAAACCTTAAACCAGTAGAGATCAGAGGGGTTGAATCTCAGGGAATGCTATTGGCTGCTTCTGATGAGAACTCGCTGACACTGGTAGGGCTTGATGATAACGATCTTCCTTCTGGTCTCAATGTTTCCTGATGCTCATAGATACCCATTGTCACTTATTTTATGATGATCTAAAGAATGACCTACCAGCGGTCCTAGATCGTGCAAAAGAATTAGATGTCACCCATTTTATATGTGTGGGGACCAATATGGATGATTCACGATCATCTTTGCTACTGTCCCAAACCAATCAGAACATTTTTGCATCTGCTGGGGTTCACCCCCATGATGCAAAGAATGCACCAATGGATTTTATCGATCAGATCTATGAACTAATGAGCTTTGACGGTATGGTAGCTGTTGGAGAGATGGGGCTGGATTATTACCGCAATATTTCAGATCCGGAGATTCAGAAAAGTGTTTTCCGTGATCAAATGAACATAGCACAGGAGCTAAAAAAGCCAGTTATTTTTCATAACCGTGATGCTGACATGGATCTGATCAAGATACTCTCAGAGTTCCCAGATGTAATTGGTGTGTCACACTGCTTTTCCAGCACTATAGAAACAGCGCAAATATTCATGGATATGGGTTACTATATATCGTTCTCAGGGAATCTGACCTTTAAGAATAGTCACCTATCGGAAGTAGCAAAAAATGTTCCTTTGGATAGAACTCTGGTGGAAACAGACTGTCCCTTTCTGAGTCCGGTTCCCTATCGTGGTAAACCCAACGAGCCTGGGCGCACAAGGTTCGTGGCTGAAAAGCTTAGTGATATCCATGGTGTATCATTAGAGGTCATTGCTGAAAAAACTACTGCAAATGCGGTAAAACTTTTCAACCTGAAACTATAATAGTACCAATATTCAATGAGTAATATGAATGTATATTGAATCACCAATTTATGTGGGTCTTATAGTGAAGCGGATATTCTGTGGTTAATAAAAACCATAGTTTCAGAAAGAAATGGGGCCAGAATTTTTTGGCGGACCCCAATCTATTAAAACGAATTACCCGGACTGTTGACCCTCGCCCCGATGATCTAATATTAGAGATCGGTCCTGGAGAAGGCGTTTTGACCGAAAGAATCCTTTCAAAGGTGAAGGCAATGGTTGCTGTTGAAGTTGACCCACTACTTATCAAGTATTTACAGGACCAAACTGAACTGAAAGATCTAATTCTCATTCATGGTGATATTTTATTGCAGCAGATTGATGAAATGCCCATTGAAAACCCAGTACGCATTATAGGGAATATCCCTTATAATATTACTTCTCCCATCATTTTTTGGCTCATTGAACAACTGGATTATTGGTCGGACGCGTTTATCATGATGCAAAAAGAAGTAGCCGAACGATTATCAGCGAATGCTGGCACAAAGGCTTATGGTCGGCTTACCGTGGTAACAAGGGCCTATCTGGATGTTAAATATTGTTTTACTATATCCCCAAATGTATTTATACCCCGACCAAGAGTAGAGTCTGCAATATTACGGTTTACAAAGAAAGAACAACCCCTCGTTCCAGATTCAGATTATTTACGTTTTAACAAGATTGTTTCAGCTGCATTTAGCCAACGCCGCAAGATGCTTCGAAACACCTTGAAAGGTTGGTCCTTCCCAGATGGTGCTGTTGAAAAAATCGATTTTTCTCGTCGGCCAGAGACCCTTACAATTGAAGAGTTTGCGTCTCTGGTTTAGTCCTTGTTTGTCTCAAGATCAGCCGGTAAAATCGCCGGCTATTCTGATTGAATGTAAACAGACCTTAAGGAGGCGATCTTAGTGATTGAAATTCAAGTAAGGGAGAGAGAATCTCTGGAGCGGGCCCTGCGCCGTTTCAAGAAAAAATGGGAGCGGGCTGGAATCCTTCGGGAAGTACGCAACCGATCTTTCTATGTTAAACCAAGTGATGAAAAGCGAGAGGCCAATAAAAAAGCAGTACGGCGCAGAGCTCGTATGGCAAGAATTGAGGCCCTGAGAAATAATCCAAGAGCTAATCGCCGCCGCCGGTAGTTTCCTGATATATTTATAATGTAAAAGGGTTCGATAATTATCGAACCCTTTTTATTTTTTGGAACACATGAATAACCTCACGAATTTAATTCCATTGAATTAATCAAGTATTAATAGACTATGCTGATCAGAAGTATTTCCGGAGTAAGAGGTATCAGTGATACTGATCTTATTCCGGAAACAGTGAAAAGATATGCTCGTGGGCTTCATCAGGTCCTGCCGGAAGGGGTCCTGATGGCTGGATGTGATAGCAGACCATCCGGAGAAGACATCGTTAGTGTAATGTTAGATGAGCTTGTTCGCTTAGGTCGAACGGTCATTCTCTGTGGTATCGTACCCACTCCAACGGTCCAGTTCATGGTTCATAATACTGAAGCAGTGGGTGGTTTCATTATTACAGCCAGTCATAACCCTATTGAATGGAATGGTATGAAGTTTCTCCGTGGTGATAGCACTTTTTTTCATTTAGATGAATGTGAAAAATTGTTTGCACTTGTGGATGATGACCCGGTCTTGGATAGTGAAGATGGAGATGGTATGGTATGGCCGGAAAAGAATGCTGTCCAGAAACATGTTATTGCCTGTGCCAGTCTTTCCTGCATTGATCTTAATCGTATCCAGGACCGCAGTTTTAAGGTTGTTGTTGATGCTGTCAATGGCGGCGGAGCGGACGCCCTGCCAGCTATGCTGAGATCACTGGGTTGTGATGTGACAGAGATCAACTGTGAACCAAATGGCAACTTCACGAGGGGGACTGAACCACTGCCAGAAAATCTGTCAGACCTATCCCAGAGTGTGATAGATCAAGGAGCGGACGCTGGTTTTGCAGTGGACCCTGATGCAGATAGACTTGCTGTCATAAGTGAGAGGGGGAAACCGCTGGGTGAAGAGTATACTCTGGTTCTGGCAGCTGATGGCTACATGAAAGATGTGGATAAAAAAGAAACGTTCGTGACCAACCTGTCCACATCACTTGCTCTTGATAAACTTTCTGAGAAGAATGGCTGTAAGGTTGTTCGGTCCTCTGTTGGTGAGATCAATGTTGTTAATAAAATGAATGAGATAAATTCTAAGCTTGGTGGTGAAGGGAATGGTGGGGTCATACTACGGGAAGCTCATTTAGGTCGTGATTCTCTTGTGGCGGTTGCAATGGTGTTGAATAGGATGTCACAAACTAATGAACCCTTGAGCATGATCCATAAGGGGCTACCCCAGTTTGAGATCATCAAGGATAAGATCAACTTGGAAGGTATTGACCTAGAAGCCTTGATTGAAAAGGTCAGTACAGCCTTTGATGATGCTGATAAGAATACTCTGGATGGAATTAAGTTTATATGGGATGATCAATGGGTCCACCTACGAAGATCCAATACAGAACATATCATCCGAATATATGCAGAAGCACCAGTGAAACATCAGGCAGAAGAGTTAATAAGAAAGATAAAAGATCTTATCTGATTCGTGAATATCGCAAGGCTCATCGACCATACTCTTCTCAGAACGGATGCGACCATATCTGATATTGGGCAATTGTGCAAGGATGCGATCAAACATGATTTTGTTTCTGTGTGCGTTAATCCAGTTTATGTGCCTTTGGCCGTTGAATATCTCCAGGATCATGAAACCAAGGTAGGAACCACGGTTGGATTCCCCATAGGTGCTGTGTCACCCGAAATGAAGTATGCTGAGACCCGTTTTGTTATACACCAGGGAGCAGAAGAAGTTGATATGGTTATTAACGTTGGTGCCCTAAAAGATGGAAATTTAGATTTGATAAAAAGGGAAACAGGTCAGGTCGTGGAAGCGGCAGACGGGAATTGTGTGAAGATCATAATCGAAACATGTCTATTGACCAATGAAGAAAAAGTAACTGTCTGTAATATTGCAAAAACTGTGGGAGCCCACTTTGTAAAAACATCCACGGGATTCTCTATAAAGGGTGCTACAGTAGAGGATGTAAGACTTATGCGCAAAACGGTTGGGAAGGAAATGGGTGTGAAGGCTAGCGGTGGCATAAAAACATTATCTGATCTGAATACAATGGTGACTGCGGGTGCGAACCGGATAGGTACTACCTCGGCTATCGCTATATTGGATGAACTGAAGAGTGGGTGAGATAATAGATATAAAAAGAGGTTCAGAGCTTGAGCTGAAAATTGAATCATTATCATATGGTGGAAAGGGGGTGGCCCACTATAATGATTTTGTTGTGTTTGTTAAGAATGCTATCCCAGGCCAAACAGTTAAAGCCCTGGTATATCGCAAAAAACCGGGCTATGCCGAGGCTCGCTCGTTAGATATTATTCATGAATCACCCAAGGCTGTTGATGCACCCTGCGGACATTTTGGGGTTTGTGGTGGGTGCAAGGTTCAAAACCTAGATTACTCAGAACAGATCATTGAAAAGGCCCGGCAGGTAGAAGACTCTTTTGATCGCTTGGGCGGTTTCTCTGGTTTCAAGCTTGATAAAATCGTTACAGCTGATCCTATATTCAATTATCGGAACAAAATGGAGTTCACCTTTTCTTCTAACCGCTGGATCTTGAAAAATGAATCAGTTGATAAGGGATCATTATTTGCTCTTGGTCTTCATATACCCGGAAGATATGATAAGATCTTGGACATTGATGAGTGTCACATCCAACCAAAGATTGGGAATAAGATTCTGTCCAAAGCTCGTGATATATGTCTGGCAAACCCTGACCTGCGACCATACGAACCAAAAACACATATTGGATTTTTGCGCTATCTAATGCTTCGTTTCGGTGTTCGCACAGATCAGATAATGGTAAATATGGTCACCGCATACGATGATATGAATAAACTTTCTCCATTAATAGATGGCCTTCTTGAAAATATTCCTGAGATCACATCCATAGTTAATAATGTGAACACCAGAAAAGCTGATGTAGCCTTTGGAGAGTTTGAGACACTGATCTATGGACAACCTGTGATCGAAGAAAAGATAGGGGATCTAATCTTTGAAATATCCGCTAACTCTTTTTTTCAGACCAACACGGTTCAGGGTGAGAAACTTTATGACCAGGTTTTGAATGCGGCCGGTCTATCTGGGAATGAAGTGGTCTATGACCTATATTGCGGAACAGGTTCTATCTCACTCTATCTTGCTGGGCATGCTAAAAAAGTATATGGTTTTGAGGTGATCCGTTCTGCTCTGGAAGATGCAGAACGCAATGCAGAACGTAATAAGATCACCAACACACAATTCATGAAAGCAAACCTGGACACTTTTTTTAAGACAGGGCAGCTACCAAGAAAGATTCCCAGACCTGATGTTCTGATCCTGGATCCGCCACGAGCAGGAATGCATCCAGACATGACAGAACATATCCCTAAGCTTAAGGCCTCAAAGATAGTTTATGTATCCTGTAACCCCACTACCCAGGCACGGGATGCAAAGGTGCTTTCAGAGAATGGCTATAGGGTCGACCATGCAATTATGGTGGATATGTTTCCCCACACACCGCATATTGAAACGGTCGTTTTATTTGAGAAACATTGAACTTAACGGATTGTTAGGCTCTTTGGCTGTTATGAAACAGGCCTTGCCATAGTTAAATATGTTTTAAAAAAACAGTTCAATAGTAATAGCAGTATCCGTGGGTAAAAGCAGAGTTTTGATATAGGCCACATTGTCCCCGAAGTACCAGCCTTGGAACGAACTGTTCCACTCTTCATAGGAATCATAATGAGTTATGATCATATCATCGATGGTCACACTTTCCGGCTCATCCATTACATGGAACTGTGGTGTGTAAACCCGATTGTCATGCTTACCATTGTATGTGCCAATACTTTCACCGATATTGAGAACGACCGATTCAGATGTCGCATCCATGGTAAACGTCTGTTTTGCATATGAACCAGTCCGGTGTTCACGGGTCAGTCCATCATCCTCGTACATTGTAAATGATGACTGATTATAAGGGTAACAATCAAGGGTCAATGTATCAGTAGATATTTCATTATCATACAGCATTTGAGGGTACATGGGAATTATCGCTCCGCCTTTAACGAACAACGGTAGTTTTTCCAGGGGCGCATCATAATCATTCAATGTTTGATTCCCAAGATAAGTTGTACCATCCCAGTAATCGTACCAGTATCCTTCCGGTAAATAAATATCATCCCTGGAATAGGAATTTTGATAGACAGGTGCTACCAAGAACCATTCACCACTCATGAATTGATATTGTGTTTCAGTTCCCCAGGTCACCTGATCATCAGGAAACTCCAAAACCATGGCACGGCATACGGGCAGACCGGTCTCATGGGCCATGTTGCAATAGGTGTACATATAGGGCGTTAGTCGCATCTTCAGTTGCAAATATTCTCGATTGATATCTGTATAGGGCTGACCCCGACGCCAGGGCTGTTTGTCAACAGATGCCCATCCGGAAATGACCATAAGAGCCGGAGTAAAACATTTCCATTGCAGATCCCGGGTATAGGTTGGTCCGCTACCGCCAAAGATGCCGTCCACATCACCGGTAGCATAATTTATCCCAGATAGACCAGATCCGATAACAGTGGGGATATGGTAGCGAATGTATTCCCAGGATCCATATTCATCACCAGACCAGACAGTGGAATATCGTTGTGTCCCGGCCCAGCTGCACACAGACCAGATGAATCCCCGGGCATCACTGTTTGTTTCGATGCCAGTGTATGCTTGGCGGCACCCGTCCAGAGCCCATTTATACCCGGCACCGACCCATGCCACATCCAATTTGCTGCAGCGAATTCCTGCCGTACCCACTTCCCATGCCTGCTGTTCGACACCATTCTCTGTCCAAAGACCCGTTTTGAACCCCACAGATTCTAGGTTCCCGACAACTTCTGGAAGGTTAGTATAACCGCAGCCATAGCCATCATTGGGTAGTATCCACCCACCCGGCATATCCATTTCTCGATAGGTCATAGCAATATCATTGTACACATCCATGGTGGGGTTATAACAATCTGCATCACCAAAACTAAGTGCCCATCTTGGTGGTAAAAAGGGACGACCCGTGATCTGGGTATAACTATCCAGAATATTTTTCAGTGCGGGCCCGCGAAAATAATAAGCATCAAAACGGGTTTCCTCATGCATGAGGTTCAGTGTGCTGAAAAAATTGTATTTCCCAGGTTTGAAGGTATTCCGGTAAACACCATATCCTGCTGTGCTCATGTAAAAAGGAGACGGCCCGGGGACAGCACCGTCATCCCAACTGCTGATAATGAGCCGTATATCGATGGATTCGCCCCGGTGAGAAAAATAGCCATTTTGCATTCCACAACCATAAAAGTGTTCTGTATCACCCCTGTCTAAATATTGCCGCGTTTCTTCGCCAAATGTAATGGGTGCGGTCTCTTCCCAGACCAGGGTTGCATTGTCACCCTCATACATTGCAAAGGTCAATGGTGTTTTGTAGGCCCTTAGGACCGTATTGTCACTAAAGATCTTATAGTATTCTCCCTCATCCGCTACTTGGACCTGGATGGGCGGGTCCTCATATATAACAATATCGGGGCCGGCCGGATCCTCAAAGATCCCATTGGGGGTCATCCAGATCCTGAAAATATCATCGGTATAGAACAGTATCCGGAATTCGGTCAGGTTATTATTGATGACCACCGTATCATAGGTGGCAGACACCTGAAGATCAGTGATGTCCCCAACTGTATTATTAGCCTGATAGATATAAACATCCAAGGAGTCATTGTCGGAATATTCATCTCCTTGAAATGATGTATAGATCAGAAAATGATGTACCCCGGAGAGTGAAAGATCCACATTGGGGAAATTGATCTGCATTGTTGAATTAGGTGGGACTGGGGATTGGGATGCTTCAACAGTGGTTGAGACCAGGGCTCCACTGTTTAAAGAATAAGAAACAGTGAAATCAGTGTCGATGGTCGAGGTCCCAAAGTTAGCTATGGTCACGATCACGGACTCAGATACACCATAATCATTTTGCCCGGACTGTGGGGAATCCAGAGTTAAAACACCCATATCATGAACAAAGATCTGTTCGAAGGTTCCACCATGATTGATTGCTATCTGTGATGCATCCATGTAGTTCAAAATGGTGTCTCCCGGGGCATTAAACGGAAAATATCCCACCAGATTATTAATGTAAGGATGGGTTCCCAGGGATAATGAATCTTGGTAGGTGTCAATAAGAATTGGGCTAAGAGCCACATTCCAGAACCTCAGATTATCCAATCTTGAATTAATAGCGCCCAATTGATTATCTAATCCGATCAGATCTGTGGGGCAGTCAATAGCCGCAAAGATTGTCCCGGAGAGTTCTCCGTTAATAAAAAGTTTGGTCTGGTTTCCATCGCTCGTGACAGCAAGATGCTTCCAGATGCCTGCTGGTAGCTCATACCCAAAATAGTAGTCCATCACTCCATAGTCTGTGATGCCGACCTCGTTGTTGTTGTACCACTGTTCGAGACGGATACCGCTACCGCCGTCACTCGCTGTTAGCAAGTGGGAGAATGGAGTATTCTCATTTTTACTGACATCACATTCAATGGTCCATGGAGAAGAGATCCCAGCCATGTCCAGGTCTACATAACTCCCATTGCCGGAAAAGTTGATGAAATAATTAGGGGATAAAGTCTCTTCATAAAGAATGATGTCAACAAGGGTTAATACATCAGCTATATCATAGGTACCATCCTGATTGACATCGGCCGCCCAGATCATATGATCTGTCGGAGTGATATGTCCCATTATCATCCCAACGATTATATAGACGTCCGCAATATTTCGTTCCCCATCCTGGTTGACATCTCCCAGTTCATTCCGGGTTTCCATATTATCTTGGATTACGGTTTTCACTGTCTTGTCTTGTTCACCATCTGCGCTTGGCAAGGTAAGAATGGTCAGTAATAAACAGAAAAACCTCATCCATTAAATTCACAAGAATTATGGGTCACCTGAAAGATGATTATAAATAGCATATTCAAGATCTTGTAGTTTGATCAGCCAATATTTTTTCTTGGTAGAACATCAGGTCTTGCGTACGTTATACTCAGCTGGTTCAATGGGATCCCATGCTATCTGATATTTTCTCCGATCAAATACAAATATATTTCCCTCGTACCCTAACATGGTCAATAAAGTTCGCAGATATGATATTGATTGGCTGAGGGTTCTTGCGCTCGGTCTGCTGGTCATTTATCATATTGCCGTGATATTTCAGCCCTGGGCCCATTATATCTATTTTATCCAGAGCGAGAGACCGATCGAAATTATCTGGCTATTGATGGGGCTTATCAATATCTGGCGTATACCTTTGTTATTCATTATTTCCGGGATGGGTGTCTGTTTTGCTATAGGCAGAAGGGACTGGAAGGGATTACTCAAGGACCGAACAAAAAGAATTTTACTCCCCCTTATTTTCGGTTCTTTCTGCATCGTGCCGATCCACAACCATATTTACCAAAAATTCAATCAACTTGAGCATGCTTACTGGCCGAATCCCGGGCATCTATGGTTCCTGAACAATATTTTCATCTATGTGCTTCTTCTGTGTCCCGTATTCTTTTATATTAAAAAGAATCCGAATAATATTCTTTTTAGATCTCTCAAAAAGGCAATGAAGTTCCCGGGGCTTCTTTATCTGTTCACGATACCATTTATTATTGAAGCAGAACTGGTATCTCCAGAGCATTTCTCAAATTATGCCAATACCGCTCATGGTTTCTGGCTGGGACTTCTGGCCTTTTGCACGGGATTCATATTTATCTCAATAGGGGATGAATTTTGGTATGCTGTTGAGAAGTTGAAGATCTTTTCCTTGGTCATAGCGATATCCTTATTCTTGGTGAGAATGATATTATTTCAGTCTGAAGGGCCTCTTTTTCTTACCGTGGTCGAATCCTGGAGCTGGTTGTTCACAGTATTTGGTTTTGGGGCCACCTATCTTAACCGCTCAAGCGGTACACTTCGTTATCTGAGTCAAGCGGTGTATCCTGTATATATCCTGCACATGATATTCATGAACCTGGGTGCCTTTATGATCCTTACCCAGCCTACCAGGGTTGATATGGTCACCCAAGTTTTCCACATAGAAACTGGTAGTCCTGCCCAGGAAGCAGGATTAATGGTGGGTGATCAGGTCACAAACGCTGAGGCGCTCAAGTCCGTGAAAAATAGTAATGTTCTTCTCAGTGTGCAAAGAGAGGAAACTATCCTGGAGATAACCATAGCTCCACGTGATGGATATACAGGAGCCCATTTATCTCCTATACCATTATTTGTTCCTATGTTCGCTCCATCTGATATATCAGCCTTTCGTGCCTTCATAGATCTAATTTTAGTGAACATAATTACTTTTGCAGGTAGCCTAATGTGCTATGAATTCATTATTAAAAGGGTGAAATGGCTCAGCCCGTTCTTTGGATTAAAAATAAAATAGGAAAAACATCACTGTATACAGTATATATTTCTTGAATGAAGAATAAGCGTATCATAATAATTATTGTTTGCATTACTGTTGGGTTTTTAACAGTCCCCGTGTTTCATTTATTAAGAACCTATTTCAAAGAAGATAGTGTAATAAGATTTACTCCCGAGGGCTACACTGATGATGCGAGCGGTTTGAACCTGACAAAGGTACACTCGATCATACAGGTCCCATCCCACAAGGATGACATTGTTCTCCAATTACGCAATATTTTAGAGTATGCGAAAAAAAATAATAAAAGGGTTTCTATAGCAGGAGCAAAACACAGCATGGGTGGGCACACGATATACCCGGATGGGATACTCTTGAATATGAGACCATATAATTCCATGAGCTTAGATACTGTGAATAATATTCTAACGATTGGTTCTGGAGCGCTTTGGAGCGACGCCCTACAATATTTGAACAAATATGACAGGTCTGTCTCTGTGATGCAGGCTTTCAGCTCATTCTCGATAGGAGGTTCGATCAGTGTTAATGGGCATGGATGGCAGCATAATGCGCCACCTGTATCATCTACTATTGTTTCATTCTCAATTATGAAAGCGGATGGCCAGGTCCTTGAATGTGATAGAGAGGAAAATAGAGAACTATTCGGTCTGGCCATAGGCGGGTATGGACTATTCGGGATCATCCTGGATATAAAGCTAAGAGTCGTGGATAACAGGAATTTAAAATTTAAGAGCTACAAATTTCGCTCAGATGAATATATAGATCATTTCGAAGAGTATGTTGACAATGACCCATCCGTTCAGCTCGTGTTTGGCAGATTGAATATCTCGAATAAAAAATTTCTTCAAGAAGCAACATTGAATATTTTTCGATCTTCCGTAGAAGATGTAGATCACCAAGGCAGAATAACAGAAGATGAGAGATCGGTCCAGCTGAAAAGGCTGGTATTCAGGAGTACAGTTAATAGTGAATATGGTAAAAGGTTAAGATGGAACCTGGAGAACAATTTACGTGAGCTTAGCTCGAAACTTACGTTCACACGGAACCAGGTATTGAATGACAATGTCTCCATTGTAAAAAATAATGATTCAACATCCACAGATATCTTACACGAATACTTTATCCCCAGGCGGAACCTTGATCAATATATAGAAGGATTAAAACAGATACTGCCAAATGAAAAAATTGATCTATTGAATATAACCATAAGGAATGTCTATCCTGATACCGATAGTTTTTTACGGTATGCTGATGAAGAAATGTTCGCTTTTGTAATGCTCTTCAACCAGAGGATCGACACAGACCATGAAATAGAAATGAGAGCACTCTCGAACAGTTTAGCTCGATTGACCCATAGCCTGGATGGGACCTATTATCTTCCATACAGGCTGCACGTTGATAAGACCCTTTTTAAGAAAATGTATCCACAGAGTGATGAGTTCTTTAGGCTGAAACTGAAATATGATCCTGAAGAGATCTTTCAGAACAGATTCTATCTATACTATAGATAGGCCTTTTGTTGGAAGGGTGTGTAATATGATATTTTGGGCAAGATCGGGTAAGATCATTTTCGAAGCTTTGACTTTGAAAACCGCGAGTCAGGGATATCGACATCAAATTTTATATCATCGATAACCCATTCCGTACCCTTACTATTGCGCTTGAGCTCATCCTTGAAAACGAATCGGGATGGGAACCATCGACCCTGGACCCTTTTGATCCCTTCCATAGTAGATGTCTTTAATAACTTTCCACTCTTGGCATAGAGCTCTTCCTTCGTAGGCAAAAGGTATTCTTTATCGATCCACGCCCGACGCTTGGGGTAGGATAAACCTTTGACCCGGGCCTCCAGTACCATGATCCAGTGGTCTCGGCCATCGATCATAATAGATCCTTCCAGGGTGGCTTCGTACAACTCTTCCATGGGACGGTCCTCCATCATATCATTGTAGGACATGTCTGAGCCCATGACCGATTGACGCAACATATGGCCAGAGATCTGGATCACCCGATCTGTCTGGGGAGAGTAGGTCCATAGCTTATCACCCAGCTTCAGCATTTTAGTACCCGCTTCCCGGGGTGGAGAAAGATATTCTGTGAACGCCTGATCGGTGCCTATGACCCAATTACGAGACTCAATGGTACGGCTTGACCGTCGCCCGTGAACGATCATTCTACTGGTCAGGACCCGGCTTTTTGCGTTCAGGTTGTTGTCCATGGCCTTGATAATATCCTGAACGGACATATTATCTGGTTGGCCCAGTAAGAAGGTAAAAGATAGAAAGAAAGTGATCATCTTGATCATGTTTCCAGTTCCTTGAATAATTGTGCCATTTCCCGCTTGTATATGGCCAGGCCCGCCAGCATGGTTCCCAGTACTGTAGCCAAAACACCGGGAACGAATCCAATATAAAAAAGATCGGGTGTAACCTGGGCGTAGAAAATATTGGGCATAACCATGGACGAGTTTGAAAGTGCTTCTATCCCCTTTGTATAATCTAAACCATTCTCTTGAACATAATAGGTTAGAGCAAGCCCAGTTCCTGTACCAATCACCGTTCCTGTTAACCCTATAATTACCGCTTCAGAGATCATAGAGCGGTACACCTGTCCCTTGGACTCACCCATGGCCAGGCGTAGACCTACTTCGCCATAGCGGCGCAGACCATTCATAAGACCCATGTTCCAAAGCACGACCATGACAACCACCAGAAAAACCCCACCCATAATTGCCAGCATTGCTTCACTCATGTCTACCAAGGTACCCATCTGACTCCCATCCCGCAGGGCGAGCATAAAGGGACTGAAAATATCCAGACTGTCACTTTTGGTATTATAATCAGTTCGCAGAGTAACAGCCGATTCATCATCGTAATATAATGAGTGCGTAAAGCCAAAGATTGCTGAAGCAGCATTATCCATATCTAATGCAAGACGGGCACCAGACAAATCAACGAGCATCATTTGTTTGTCTGTTTGGCCTTTTCTCAGGTTAAATGTCCCTGACACATTGAAATTGTAGGTTGTAAAAGCATTATCCATGGTTGAGCCAATGAATGTGACGCTTTCGCCAGCCGATAAATTTAATTGATTCGCCAGTTTTGAACTGATAAGTGCATCATTCCTATTTTCAGGCAGCTTTCCGCTCACAAGTGATCTTTCAAGCTCCCAGATCTCTACCTGTCGCGATCCATGAGAAAAGAAATCAATACCAAAAGCAATAACTGGACCTTGAGATTTTGTTTCACCGTTTTCGTCTGGGACATCCAAAAGCCCCGCAAAAGTGATTCGTGGTGACCAGAAAAAATCTGGGTAATCCTGGTTTAGGTCATGAATCAACTGGTCCACATCTAGCAAAGCCAGGTCATTAGGCATAAGCTGACTCTCTTCATTATAGGCGCGGGTGATAATTTTTTCATGGCCTGTTAATATCACGGCACTATCAAGAAGTAAATTGTTCATTATACCTTTCATAAAGCCAATTGTGAAAATAACCAGAGTGACCGTGAGAGTAATGACCAAAACGGGGAAAAGGCTCCGGGAACGATCCCGGAGCAATCCTTTGGTTAAAAATTTGATCATGCTAACGCCTTGCCCCGTAAAGCATCGGTAGGTTTCATACGGGCAATGCGACGGGAAGGAATATAGCTCACAATAAGTACTGTGATAGAGACTAGGATGGTGGTTGATGCAACAAGCCCAATAGTGTAAACCGGTATCAAACGTTTGGCCACAATCATGCCCATTTCCGAGTAATCCATGGGCAGGGGGATCCCATACGCACCAAAATACCAGAGTATGGGGCCAAAGAAAATAAATGTTGCCGCTGCGGAAAGAACCGCATTAAGGCCTCCTTCCAGGGTGAAAAGTCCCACCACCCGGGGACGTGTCATCCCGATAGCCATGAGTGTGCCAATTTCTCTTCCACGGCGAAAGATGGATAGTACCTGGGCATTGAATATGCCCATGGCGGCCAGGGCTAATATAATCATATACATAACCTGAGCGCCCGGCTTGTCCGCTTCGATGATGGCCTCCATGTCTTGCACCAGGTAGTTGATATCACGAGAGAGCCAGTCCCCCTTGTCTTGAACCGTTGGAAGTCCTTTTTCATAAGTCACATAGGTGGCCTCTCCTTCCATGGCCAGCATGGTCTGGGCTTTGTTTAGCGGTATCCAGATGTGGCCCATATCCAGCTTGAAATTCTCTGTATCCATAATATGTACCACGGTTCCTTCATCGGCATCATAGGTACGGTCTGCATCCAGCCAGCGAATTGTAAAGGCATCGCCCACTTCAAGCTTAGTATCGCTGGCCATTCCTTTTCCTATCAGTACCGGTATGGCTATATCTTCATGTCTGGAAAGTGCGTCTGTTGGCATGTTAACAATATTCTGACCAGGCAGAATGCCCTTCATGATAGCCGGCATGATGCGGCCACCGGGATAGATGGATGCCTGGCTTACCAAAACCGGGAACGCTTTTTTCTCATCCACAAGCGCTTGCACTGCTGTGGGCGGTGCTGAATGCGCATCTTCAAAGGTCATGGGATCCAGGGGGTCATATTCTGGGTGCCAGTAGGCGCCGCCGGCGATCTCTGTATCCATGGTAACCTGCTTGGCGTGTTGGAGCATACCATTATACATGGCCGACATAAACAGGATCAGGAAAAATGAAAAAGCGGTTACAAGAACATTCAGAAAAGTGCGCAGCCTAGCGCCCAGTAGGTTTTTCAATGCAATTTTAAAAAGCATCTCTATGCACTGGCCTCGGGATTTTCAATTTTTTCATCCTTGATAATCTGACCGTCATCTAAGTGGATAATGCGTCGTAGGTAGGCCATGATCTTTTCATCGTGAGTGGCAAAGATGAAAGAAGTGGACAATTCTTCATTTAACTGTACCAGAATTTTCATAATATGATGAGAATTTTCCGCATCTAGGTTGGCCGTGGGCTCATCGGCCAGTACCAGCTCGGGCTGGTGGACGATCGCCCGGGCGATGGCGGTCCTCTGACACTCGCCGCCGCTGAGCATTGCTGGACGAGAGTCTCTCTTATCACTGAGCCCGACCCAATCTATTGCCTGAGCGACCCTTTTATCCCGCTCCTCTGAATCTATCTTGTTCAGGATCAGAGGGAGCTCCACATTCTCAAAGACCGTGTAAACTGGGAGCAGGTTATAGCTCTGGAAAATAAAGCCCATATGTTTACGCCGGAGCAGGGCCCGTTCTTTATGGGATGTATCATTAAGGGACTGTCCCAGGACACTCACCTGTCCTTCGCTGGGAGAATCCAGACCCCCGATAATATTCAGCAAGGTGGTCTTTCCGGAACCGGATGGTCCCACCAACCCAGTGAACTCTCCTGTCCCCAGGGTGAGGTCCACATCCTTCAGTGCAGTAAAGAAATCACCTCCAACGGGGAAACGTTTTATCAGGGCATTTATGGTAATGACAGCGGTGTTTTCCATCTTTTATCCTTAATGATTGAAAATAAGCATGAATTGTAGGCCGGTTCCAAAACCCGCCACCGTTTCGGGCAAGTATTCTTGTGGAATATTATACTCGTCACGTTTGGGATTGATCGATAAAAGGAAATTAAAACTTAAATGATCAAAAGTGATACTCCATCTTAGATAATTATATATGCGTTCATTGTCCCAATCAACCTGAGTAATAAGCATAAGTTGGTTCAGCATGTTGATCGGCAGACTTGCCATGAACGCTGTATAGGTCTGCTCACTGTTATCAGTATCATTGGATGACCAGCCCTGGATGCGCATGGTCTCTGACATGATCAGTAGGCCTGGCCCGATGGGAATGGTGTGGTCAGCGCCCAGGGTCAGCAGTAGATAACGGTCCATGATAACATTGTGCTGGTCCTCACCAAAGAACGCTGCTCCCTCAAACCAGAATCCGAGGTAGCCGTCAAACCGATAATCTATGGCAGCCCGCTGGTGCGGTCCACCGATCAGCACGGGGAATTGTCCTACAAGCTGTGGAGCTTTGGAAGGGTCCCAGTGGTAGGTTAGGCCCCATTCCCCGAGACCGTTGGACACTTCTGCCCGACCTCCATAGGATAATGTATCCTGCTCACTGTTCATGATCCAGCCCCAAATGGCTAATGAGTTCGTTGGGAAGACCCGTAGGCGAAAGGATTCTACCCCATCTGTCTGGCCCGTTGGATCCTTCGGATCGATCGTATCGAACCAGGCAAGGGTACGCAGGATCATGGCCGGTCCAAAGGATACCTTTTGCAGCCCTATTCGTGCTTCAACCCGCTCGCCTGAATAGCGTGCCCACAAACGATAAGGTTTTTCAGCATTATAGATCAATGAGTCACCACTAAACATTCTTTCTAAACGGTAGCCCCACTCCAGATCCATGAAACTGTTCTTGTCAATATCTCGTGACAAGGAAAGTGTGGGAATGTATCCTAATTGTGATTCAAAGGAAGATCGGTCTGCGGAAGGATCGTTCCCGGTCAGACCACTGGCCCATAACTGTCCCTTAACAGAAACTGGTTGTGATGAAACTGTGTTGGGCTCTATAAGGAACAATAAAATAAAGAATATGTTACGCAAAACAGACCGAATATTAGATAATGAGCATCCAAACAGCCATTATCAGCATTATTCCATTCTCAATAAGCGTGGCCTTTGTCATGGGTAATCTCAGTGCGGTTCCAAGGCATGCACACTGAATGGTGCCCTTGTTGATCATTGTTCTCACTACACCTATGGTTGTTGCCCCGAGAATGATAAGTGTACTGATCAAAGCTATTTTGATTTCTAAACGAAACAGGAACAACAGGCCGAGTCCTGTCTCAATGAAGGGGTAGACCCAACCATATATCGGGACAACCCTTGCCAATGGATCATACATGCCAAATACGCCTGGAAAGTTCTTATAATCCAGGAATTTGAAAAAACTGAATACGATATAGAAAACTCCCATGAAATCCAGCATGAATCCGGACACAGTGCCGGCGTTCCTGTTCAACACGAACGATATTATGGTGATATAAAAGAAAACTAGAAAAAGTGGAAAAAGCTGTTTTGGGGTTGTATTGTTTTTTCCCGTTGTAACGGAATCAATATTTTTTGTTTGGTCAATAAGAGTATAGTCATCTGGCAGTGCCTGCTGCAGAACATTGGTATGGATGGACCCTGTCATCTCTATCTTTACTGATCCATCTTGTAATGACACATCAACATTTGATACATCTTTCAGGTTCCGAAGATGCCTGCTCACAGTCTCAACACATCCATCACATGTCATTCCAGTGATCTTGAATTCGGCCGTTTGCATAGATCTTATCTTTTTATCTCTATTGAATAGCTCAATAATTATTGATCGTTTGGATCATTCTATCAGTCTGAACGGGTCTCCTGGTCTTACTCCACCCTCTTTGACTATGCTGGCGTACCATCCACGCCTGTTCATCATTGTTTTCATAAAGGTTTTCACATGCTCCTGACCCACATAAGGGAGCAGCCGGAGACTGTTACAGGGGTCACACTCCAGGGAAATTTCTATTATAACATTTCCAGCCTCATACTGTTGTCCGACCTTGAAAGCATCGTGTGAGTATCCTTTGACAGTGAGGTTCTCACCAACATCACCAGGCTTAACGGGCCAGCCTTCCAGGTTCAGTTCCTCTATCGTTTCCATAGGGTAAACAAGAATCGCCATATCCTTGTCCCCCTTTTTCTTTGTCTGCCGGAATACGTTATGATCACCGTCCAGGCCTTGCACTGTTGCAAAACAATGGTTTACGGGATGTTTGGGAAGCCCTCGCTCCCCGGGAACCTGTGATTTCACATTGACCTGTAGAACTGTTCCTATCATGATCTCATCTTTATTTTTAAGTATGTACTTAAAGAATGGCTAAAAGTAGGTAATAAATGTAATAGATAGCCACTGGTGGCGATGGGAGTATTGGGAAACCCGTTATTAACTGTTGTAAAATCCAAAACTTTATTTGATTGTTTTTCCTGAAGAAAGTTCCAGATATCCTGTGCCAAAAACTGATCTATTAAAAGCCTATGACCCGAGCAAGGTAGAAGACCGCTGGTATCAGCACTGGCTGGATAAGAATTATTTTCATGCCAGTGCCAGTTCGGATAAAGAACCATACACTATCGTTATCCCACCGCCCAATGTGACCGGAATGCTAACCATGGGCCATGTGCTCAATAATACGATCCAGGATATACTTATTCGCAAGGCTAGGATGCAAGGAAAAGAAGCCTGCTGGGTCCCGGGGACAGATCATGCTTCTATTGCCACAGAAGCGAAAGTGGTGACAATGCTTGAAGATAAAGGGATAAACAAGAATGACCTTTCCAGAGAAGAATTTTTAGATCATGCGTGGCAGTGGAAGGAAAAATATGGTGGTATCATCATACAACAGCTGAAAAAATTAGGCTGTTCCTGTGACTGGGAGCGGGAACGTTTCACAATGGAAGATGAGTATTCTCGGTCAGTATTGACCGCTTTTGTTAAACTATATGAAAAAGGATTGGTCTATAAAGGATTTCGGCTGGTGAACTGGTGCCCTGTGTCACGGTCCGCTATAAGTGACGAAGAGGTGATTCATAAGGAGGTGAACGGACACCTGTGGCACTTTCGGTACCCTATCACGGATTCAGATGAGTATGTGGTGGTTGCCACGACACGACCGGAGACAATGCTGGGGGACACAGCAGTGGCCGTCAATCCTAAGGACGACCGGTACCAGCACTTACATGGGAAACGGGTCACTCTTCCACTGGTAGGACGAGAGATCCCAATAATAATAGATGATTATGTGGACCCGGAGTTTGGAACAGGCTGTGTCAAGGTGACCCCGGCCCATGATCCGAACGATTTTTCCATGGGAGAGCGTCATGGTCTGAAAATTATCAATGTAATGAATGATGATGCTTCCTTGAATAATAGTGTGCCTGAGAAATATGTGGGCCTAACCCGAGAGGATGCCCGAGAGGCAATAGTCGCTGATCTGGAGTCGGCAGGTCTATTGGAAAAAACAGAGGACCATACAAACAAGGTCGGATATTCAGAACGAGGACACGTGCCAATTGAATTCTATATTTCTGAGCAATGGTTCGTTAAAATGGAAGAGCTGGTCAAACCTGCATTGGATGCAGTGAATAATGGCCATATTACCTTTCATCCTGGGCACTGGATCAAGACATACAATCATTGGATGGAAAATATCAAGGACTGGTGTGTAAGCCGCCAGCTCTGGTGGGGTCACCAGATCCCGGTCTGGTATCATAAGGATGATAGATCAAAAACACATGTCTCAGTAGAAGGGCCCATTGATCCTGAAAATTGGGAGCAAGACCCAGATGTTCTGGATACTTGGGCCAGCTCATGGCTATGGCCAATGGCAGTGCATGCTTGGCCTGAGCAGGATAAAGATCTAAACAAATTTTATCCTACCGATACACTGGTGACCGGACCCGATATTATTTTTTTCTGGGTGGCTCGCATGATCATAACAGGATATGAATTCATGAACAAGAGACCATTCAAGGATGTGTATTTCACATCAATATTGAGGGATGAGGAAGGCCAAAAATTAAGTAAATCCTTAGGCAACTCTCCGGACCCACATGCTCTTTTTGATGAGTATGGTACGGACGCTGTTCGATTTGGTATCATGCTTATGGCTCCCCAGGGCCTGGATGTCCTTTTCTCGAAGACAAGGTTGAATATAGGTCGAAATTTCATGAACAAATTATGGAATGCCTGCCGATTCATAGATATGAACCTTTCAAATGAAAAAGATGATATACTTGATATAGATAAAATAGAATTGGACATGCCGGACCTATGGATCCTGAGCAGGCTGGGACGCACTATCCGCGAATATGATCGACAGTTAGACCGGTTCCACTTTAATGAAGCGGCTAAAGTGATCTATGATTTTACGTGGAATGATCTTTGTGATTGGTACCTGGAAATTGCAAAAACGAGGTTTTATTCTGACAATGAAACGGCAAAAGATATCACTCGAAACATAACCGTCAAGTGTATCCGCACCATCCTATGTCTTTTTCATCCTTATGCACCATTCATTACCGAAGAACTATGGTCTCATTTTAAAAAGACCGGTGAACCAGATCTGATAATAACTCCCTGGCCAGACCATGAAGATGGCAGGATCAATGACACGATCGAGAAGGATATGAAAATTGTGCAAGATGTTATCACAGCTATTCGAAGTGTGAAAAGCAGAATGAACGTGCCACCATCTAAAAGTTCAAACCTATTGGTCCGATGCTCCACCGGACAGGGCACATTTATTCAATCTTATGAAACCTTGCTCCGATCCTTGGCCAATATAGATGACCTTTCTCTGGGGCCTGCCATAGAAAAACCGCCAAGATCTGCTACCGCTGTTGTCCATGGAATGGAACTTTATATTCCACTGGGAGGATTGGTAGATTTGATGCAAGAAAAATCACAGATGAATAAACGGAAAGAAAAAATAGAATCATTGTTATCTGGTATTGAGAATAAATTAGCCAATGAGAATTTTATTGATCGTGCCCCAGAAGAAATTGTACTCAGAGAGCGTCAAAAAATGGAAGATCTCAACGATGAACTTCTAAAGATAAATACGAACCTAAAAGACTTAGAATGAAAAAAATATTTTTCATCTTATCACTAAGCTTTCTGATCGCTGACTCTGAGAGTGCGACCATTACTATTTATAAAGATGGTACCGCACTCGTAAAACAACCTGTTTCATGGGAAAATGTACCAAAAGGGAATAATTATATTGTTTATAAGGAATTGCCCAATGGTGTTCATCAAGATACCCCGTTCTTAAATCTGACCAATGCTCAGATATTGTCCCAAAGATTTAATAGTAAAGTGTTCTCAAGCATAGATTATTTTGTAGACAGAGAAGGTAGCTATGTGAATCTTAAACCTAAAAATGAACGGGTAATTAAAGGGCAACTGTTGGAGATATCGACCGGGACCGTTACGATCCAGCATAAAGGCGGAGTGCGCACATTTAAAAATGAGAATATTGAATATCTGGAGAGTGAGGACAAAATAAAAGAGCCTATCTTGAAACCATTTATTGCTTGGGATATTAAAACAGAAAGATCTGGGGATGTCAATGGAGAATTAGTATATAAATCAACGAATTTTTCTTGGAGCACCGTTTACAGGTTGGTAATGAATGGACAAAGCAATGGTGAACTGATAGCTGAGGCAATTATCTCAAATGGTTCGGACCTGGACTATAGAAATACCCAGGTTCAGTTAGTGGAAGGCAATCTGAATAAACCAAAAATGCTTCGTCCTCGTCCCGACCATGCCATGAGTATGGCCGCACGGACTGAATCAAAACCAGCTATGGAACAGTCAGAGTTAGGTGATTATCATATCTATAGCATGAAATCCAAACATGATCTCCAGGCCAAAGAAAATATCACGGTCAGAATGTATGGTCCATTGACCGTCGGATATATAAAAACCTATGTGTTTGAAAATTCTGAACGCCGCCAAAAAGAAGAACCGCTAAAGGTAGAATTAGAGATCAAGAATACTGAATCCAATGGTTTAGGCATCCCTCTCCCTGCTGGAAAAGTAGAGATGTATACTAACTCAAACACTTTGGGTTTGGAATTTATAGGTGCTGACCGAATAGGACAGGTGCCCAAGGGTCAGTCATCCAAACTTTTATCTGGGTATGCTTTCGATATTATCGGCAAGCGTAAAGTATTGAACTATGATCGTCAGAGGAAAAGTGAAGAAGCTGTCATAGAGGTACAGATATCCAATTCTCGTTCAGAGCCGGTGCGGGTCCGAATTGTAGAACATATCAATGGGGATTGGGTCGTTAAAAATGAATCACACGATTATCAGAAAAAGGATGCTTCCACTATTCATTTTTCAATCATATTAGACCCTGGAAAAACAAAATATGTGACCTATACATATCGCAAAGAATGGAAATAATCTCAGCGGGCCTGCTAAAAGATATTGCCCGTTGAGATATTACCATGGCTAAACTTGATCCTGATTCTAATATTTCTATATTATCAGGAGTGAGTTCTATACGTGCGGAGACCCTCAGTGATCATAACATAGATTCCGTACGAGACCTGCTCTATTATTTTCCTAGAAGACATTTAGACCGGACCACGGTTACGCTGATCAAAGATATTGTTCGTGGTAGATCATATTCCATTATTGGTCAGGTGGAAACGTTCGGTGAAAAACCGATTCGCCGAGGAAAAATATTTCAAGCGATCATTTCGGATGGAACCGGTCTATTGATGCTTACATGGTTCAATGGTATCAGGTATGTGAAACGTTTATTCAAGATTGGTGATCGCTTAGCGGTTCATGGGAAGATCGAATGGTATAAAGGATTCTCCATTCTGCACCCTGAGTTTGATAAAATAGATGAAAATGATGATCCTTTAAGCACAGGCTCGGTGATACCACTTTATCCTCTCACGAATGAACTTAGGTCAGCAGGCATTGACCAGCGTTTCCTTCGGAAAATAGTTCGTGATGTATTGAACTCGATCGAACATATTCCTGATATATTTACTCAAACATTTACAAAAGCATATAATATTGTTTCTTTGAATGATGCTTTACGGCAGATTCACTTCGCAGAGAATATCGATCAACTGAAAACCGCTGTTCACAGGCTAAAATTCGATGAACATTTTTTTCTACAATTGCTTATGGCGCTCCGCAAGAACAGTTTGAAACAAGCAGCGACATGTCCGCTTTCAGATATAGGTCCCTATTTCAGGAACATAGCTGATTCATTACCGTTTGAATTGACCAGAGCACAGAAGAATGTTCTTAAAGAGATCCATGAAGATATGAAGAAACCCGTGGCAATGAACCGGCTGCTTCAGGGTGATGTTGGTTCCGGAAAGACCATTGTAGCGATCCTGTCTTGTGTTATAGCGGTTGGCAATAATGTTCAAGCTGCTGTTATGGCTCCGACAGAAATTTTAGCTAATCAGCATTACAGGTCTTTTATTTCAGAATTGAAGAAGGTCAAGATTCCTATCTGTCTTCTTACCGGGAAAATGAAAAAAAGTGAACGCAGATCTATCCTGAATGGTTTAGAAAAAGGAAAGATTCCCGTTGTGATCGGTACTCATGCTCTGATACAGGATGATGTCAAGTTCAAGGAATTAGGTCTGGTCATTGTGGATGAGCAACATAGGTTTGGGGTCATGCAGCGTGGAAAATTACTTGATAAAGGATACAACCCTCATTTCATGGCTATGACCGCTACTCCTATTCCCAGAACCTTGGCCATTACCTATTTAGGCGATATGGACCTATCAATTATTGATGAATTACCGGCCGATCGCACCCCTGTGGTGACAAAGATCGTAGAACCGGTCCGTATGCCTAAAGTGTTTGCATTTATCACGGATGAAATTAAAGCTGGAAGACAATGCATGGTCATCTATCCGCTCGTGGAAGAGTCTGAAAAGACCGATCTCGCCGCTGCTGTGGAAGCATACCAAAAACTGAGTGAAAAGGTATTTTCCGATCTAAATGTTGGGCTGGTTCATGGTCGTATGAAGACAGATGAAAAAAATAACATCATGAAAAAGTTTGAATCAAATGAGATAAATCTCTTAGTATCAACAACTGTTATTGAAGTAGGTGTGGATATTCCTAATGCAACGGTCATGGTGGTAGAACATGCGGAACGCTTCGGCCTGACCCAATTACACCAGTTGCGAGGGCGCGTGGGCCGCGGACCGGGTAAAAGTTATTGTATACTAGTGCACCATAATGAAACAGATAATTCACGTTTAAGACTGGATATCATGGAGAGAACGAATGATGGTTTTCAGATCGCAGATGAAGATCTGAAACTTCGAGGTCCAGGTGATTATTTTGGTATGCGCCAAAGCGGATTTATTCAATATAGGATCGCTAATATGGTGACCGATGGTCCCATCATACGTGAAGCTAGAAAGGCCGCTTTTGATTTAGTTAAAGAGGACCGGGACCTCCGGAATGATCAGCATACTGGAATCCGAAAACAATTCCTGCATGATTATAAAGATAGATTGGATATGGTTAAAATATCATAGATCGTTATTACTCGTTTTGTCTCTAAACGCTCTAAAGTAAATTCCGCGGCTCTAATGCGCATGGGGAAATAATTTAAGGAATTATACATATGTCTCAGGAAACGCCTACAAAAGAAGGAGAACTTTTTATGTACTTGGTCGGCACCTTTCAGTCCAGTGCCTGGGTGGCTCTGGGCAAGGTAAAAAATCCTATGACAGATAAATTGGAACGTAATCTAAAGCAAGCATCATTTTATATTGATCTCTTGGACATGATGCAGACAAAAATGGAGGGCAACCTGACAGAGTATGAGGAACAAGTGTTGATCAATACCGTTAGTGAGCTGAAGATCAATTATATCGAAGAAAAAAAGAAACCAGACGAATCAAGAGAACCAGCACATGAGACAGAAAAATTATCTGGTGACAATTCTGAAGAAGAATAACTTATGATCCAAGCTAATTATATCCGCCTTCATCGTGTCCTCGCAGGATTCCTTTTTGTTTTTTCATTCATTATTTATTTTGATACAATGGCCGCCACCGTATCCTATTGGGACTGTGGAGAGTTCATAGCTGTTTCACATACATTAGGAGTACCGCATCCACCGGGGAGTCCTTTTTTCCTTCTTTTAGGGCGTATTTTTTCAATGCTCCCGATCAATGAAGATATAGCCTTCCGTGTAAATGTCATATCTCCCTTGGCCAGTGCATTAGCGGTAATGCTGTTATATCTTATTATTGTGAAAGTGGTAACCCACTGGCGCGGACAGATCATCACTATTGGTGATGGATTGGTAGGCTTTGGTGGTGCGGCTGTGGGTGCGCTGACCTTTGCATTTACTGATAGCCATTGGTTCAATGCCGTAGAAGCGGAGGTGTATGCTTTCAGTACATTTTTTACTGCGATAGTGGTCTGGCTGATCCTTCTTTGGAGTGAAAAGGCAGATGATGAAGACCATGATCGATATATTTTGATCATAGCCTATATGATGGGACTTGCGACCGGACTACACCTATTGAACCTGTTAACACTTCCTTTCATTGCTCTGATAATATATTTTCGAAAATACAGATTTGAATGGTCCTCTTTTGGGATCTTAGTGGGTCTCACAGCTATAGTGTTCTTCATCATCCATAATGGAATTATCAAGGGTCTACCTAAAATGGCTGCTGGACACTTAGGTGTGACCGGTACTGCATTATTAGTTATAGCAGTTTTTGCTGGTATGGTATGGTCAGTTATGAATAAGAACCATATAGCCAGCGTGGCTCTCACTTCTACTGTGTTAATTTTGATTGGATACTCCACATACACTCTCATTTATATTCGTTCGAACCAGGACCCTACCATAGATGAAAATGACCCGGAAACAGTAGAAGCAATGATCTCTTATCTGGAGCGAGAACAATATGGCAGTGTAGGACAGTTTCCAAGACGATTCAAGGGACTAAGACCGATCCATGAGGTAGTAGGATATCCTAAAGGGCCAAACCGATCTTATACTTTTAAACAGCGAAAAGAATATATGGGGGTCGAGTCTGGTAAACAGTATGAATTTTTCTGGGATTATCAGATCAGAAAAATGTATAACCGTTACTTTTTATGGCAGTTCGCTGGCCGTGGCCCTACGAATGCTCCAGGGGTCACATCAATGGGCGCGAACAGTAGAGAGGATGGCGTTGATTGGACACAGTTCGGTCTGCCATTAGCACTGTTTCTTGGCATTTTTGGTATGATCTATCATAGTTATCGTGACCAGCGCATGGCCCTTTCTGTTTTTTCATTATTTGTTCTCACCGGCTATGCTGTGATCATTTATTTGAATCAGGATGACCCCCAGCCCAGGGAGAGAGATTATTCTTATGTGGGTAGCTTTCTAGCCTTTTCTATATGGATCGGTGTTGGTTCGGCAATGATAGGAGAAAGAATCCAAATGTGGATCCAGCAGAAAGATTTAGCAAACCGTCTGGTTGCGATCGCTCTAATACTTCAGATACTGTTTATTCCGGGAGTCATTTTAAGTTCGAACTACCATTCCCATGATCGTTCAGGGAATTATGTTGCCTGGGATTACAGCTATAATATTCTACAGTCCGTGGGCCCGAATGGGGTTCTATTCACAAATGGTGATAATGACACATTCCCGCTATGGTATCTCCAAGAAGTGGAAGAGATACGCAAGGATGTAGCTGTGGTGAATCTGAGCCTACTAAATACTCCATGGTATATCAAACAGCTTGCTGAATCACGCCCTGATAGCACAAGCTATATTCGGCTATCACATAAGACCATAGATAAAATAACTTCCAATCTTCAGAGATGGGAGGAACAAAAAGTGAGAGTCCCCGCTCCGAATGATCCGGAAAACCCTGATGGATTCATAGAATGGAATATCAAACCAACGTTTGCGGGACAAGCGCTAAGGGTCCAAGATATTATGATCCTGCGTATTATTAATGATGCTAAATGGCGTGTCCCCATTTATTTTGCTGTAACGGTCTCGCAGTCAAACCGTATCGGACTTGATAATTATTTGGATATGCAGGGGCTAACGTTTCAATTGAAGAGCCATAAGACCAAAGCAGTTGATGCAGAAAAAATGTATGCTAATTTAATGACATCCATCGGGCCCGATGAATGGTCAAAAGAATTTTCCCCCAATAATTTCAATCGTGAAGAGGACCTGGGTTATCTTAACTGGTCCCGTGAGTATCAACCAGGCTATATGTTTCGCAATCTTGGGAATGATGAAGTCTATTTCAATGATCAAATAATCCGCCTGCTACAAAATTACCGTAGCGCTTACATGCAACTTGCTGTCACCTATTATTTGGACCATCAAAAAGAAACAAGAAAAAAAGACCCTGACGAAGGTGTCTTAAATGATCTTCGGGAAAAGACACTGCTTGTCTTAGACCAAATGCGAATAAACATTCCAGAATCTACTATTACGGTGACCGCTGAAGACCTTCATTATCAGGTAGCAAGATTATATGGTGACCTGGACCGTAAAGAGACCATGAAACAGATAATGGATGAACTAACATCTACACCAATAGGTCGTCCGGGGAATAGGGTCGAATATGCTAATGTCTATTATAGGCAATTAAGTGATACATCTAAGGCGTTGAGCATATTAGAAAACCTACAAAGTGAGTTCCTTCAATTAGAGAGTATGATAAAGGTTAAGGGGTTTGGCCAAAAAACTGTTTCCACTAACCAGTGGAAAAGATGGCAGAAAGCTTATCCAGATATTGTTTCATCTTTGGTTTATATATACAGGGTTGCAGGCCTCGATCTTGAAGCAGAGAGTGTTCTTAATGATTGGGTCGAACGCTATCCCAACGATAAGAACGCAAAGGATCTCTTGGATGAGGTCCGCGATAACAGCTAACAAAAATCAGGTCTCCGTGCCTGCGGACATATAAATGGTTAGTATCATTATTCCCCACTGGAACGGGGTAGATGTTTTATCTGAGTGTTTAGAATCCTTAAAAAAGACACGATATTCAGATTATGAGATCATTGTTGTGGATAACGCTTCAACTGATAATAGTGTGGAGTGGATAAAGAAAGATCATTCAGATATTATATTGGTTCAAAATGATAAGAACTATGGGTACGCCGGGGGATGTAACCGGGGTGCCAAAGTAGCTAATGGTGATTATTTAGTATTTCTGAACAATGATACAATTCAGGATCAAGACTGGCTTGCTCCATTGGTGAGGAGAATGAATTCTGATAGTAACATTGTTGCTATACAGCCAAAGATACTTAACTATTTTCAGCGTGATCTTTTTGATTATGCAGGTGGTACTGGTGGGCACATGGATATATTATGTTTTCCATTTACCAGGGGTAGAATGTTCTTGAACCAGGAAGTGGATAAGGGTCAATATGATACCGCTGAGACCTGTTTTTGGGCTTCCGGAACAGCCATGATGGTTCGAAAAGATAGTTTCAAAATGGCAGATGGATTTGATGAGATATTTTTTGCTCATATGGAAGAGATAGATCTTTGTTGGCGTTTCCATGCTATGGGGCTTGATATTTGGTCTGAGCCGGAGTCCGTAGTTTTCCACAAGAATGCTGTATCAATGCCAATGTATTCTCACCAGAAATATTATTTGAACCACCGCAATGCCCAACTAATGCTCTTAGGAAATTATTCGCTCCTACTGGCCCTTTACTTAGGTTTCATCCGTTTTATCTTGGAATTGATCGCTTGTATCTATGCTATGGTCAAATTGGACTGGAATCATGTAACAGGCATAATAAGGGCTTTCTGGTGGTTGTTATTTCATCCTCACCGGATATGGCAAAAACGAAAACGTTTTAAAAAACTACGTGAAGTGAAAGACAATGATATTATGAAAAAAATGTTAAAAAAATCGGTTGTTATGGAACACTTTATAAAAAGGATAAAAGTTTATTCAGACATTGAATCAAGAGCTGTTTGATAAAGCTCCCAACGATCCGGGTCCAATTCTTTTATATCCTGAAGTAATTTCCTTTGGCCTATTGAGCTGAATACCTGTACCAGATTTTCCGATTGAATCTTCATGAAATATTGTGCTTGTTGCTCCCGCCCGAAATCAAGATAAGTTTGTTCCAGACCATCCAGCATATTCTCAAATTCTTTGATAGCTCCTTCCACATCTCCTTCCTTCATCAGATCAATAGCAACATAATATGCCAAGCGTGCCTTTCTTAAACCAGAATTTCCGCTTAGGTCATCTACAAGTGCCGTCCGTGAGGCCCAACCCTTCTTATACTCAGATCCAGAACCACGCAAAGCAATTTCACGAGCGATCTCAAATGCTGTATTACCACCCCGGAATTCATAGGTATCAATTTCTCCGGCGAGGATCAACTGCGCGTAATATGCTAGAAAACCGGAGAGCGGCTCGAATAAGACCAGATCGAAATAGAGATTAGTGCCGGCACTATAATAGAATTGTACTCCCTTATCAAAATAACGTAGATCTGAACCATTAGAAAAAAGAGCCTGGCAGAGAAACGTTTTTACGTTCCCTTTTGAAGATGATCCTTGAAAAATTAGCTGAATATATAGAGGAATATCCAGGTCAATGTATTCTTTATCCCATGATGTGGTCAGGAAAAACCGCTGTATATCTTCTTTGAGAGGTAGGAGAACCTGTTTCTCATCATTCCTTAGGAGACGATCATCGAAGCTTATCTCAACTGATCCAAACTGTGAAAAAAGATGGGAAGAAAGAATAATAAATATAAAAAGATTAGACCATAGGTTTCCCATAGGGCTAAAATAGAGTTAAGGGATTTCTCAGTACAAGGTCTTTGTCTAACCCATTTTCACCAATCTGGTTTCTCGGTAATTTTGGTATATGGCTAATATTAAAGAAATACTAAGTAATACTAATTATCACCATATTAGGGAATTATTGACCATTGCAGGAAAGTTAAGCCAGAGTACTGGTGAAACTGTCTATGCTGTTGGGGGATGTGTACGAGATCTATTATTGGGTAAGGGCCTGAGTGACCTGGATCTTATGGTTGAAGGGGAAGGGATTCAATTTGCCCAAAATCTGGCTAAAGAATTGGGTATAAAAAAAATTGTACCATTTGAAAAATTCGGCACAGCTTTTATTCCAAGTAAACCGATTCAGATCGAAGTAGCTACTTCACGGATGGAAGTATATGATCCTGATTCCAGAAAACCATCAAAGATCAACTATACTGATCTACACGGGGATCTAAAAAGGAGGGATTTTTCAATTAATGCTATGGCTATGGCTATTCATCCTGACAATTTTGGTGAGTTAACAGACCCATTTGGAGGGATCAATGATCTGAATCTGGGTATCTTAAGGACCCCTATGGATCCGGATGAAACTTTTTCGGATGATCCATTACGAATGATGCGAGCAGCATATTTTGCATCCAGACTAGATTTTAAGATAGAACCCCAATGCATTAGATCTATGAAAAAACAAGCCGCTCGAATAGATATAGTTTCGTGGGAAAGGATTCGAGATGAATTCACCAAGATCTTGAGCACGAACAAACCATCTTTGGGTCTAACAATCCTTCAGAGAACGGGATTAATGGAATTTATTTTTCCAGAGATACATGCTATGTATGGTTTAAATCAGACTTCCGAGTGGCACCATAAAGATATCTTTGCTCACACCCTTCAGGTTGTTGATAATGCAGCAAAGCTATCTAATAAAATGGAGTTGCGGTTTGCTGCATTAGTTCATGATATTGCTAAGCCGAACACAAGACGTATTGATCAAAAAAAGGGATATACTTTTTATGGTCATGATGCAATAGGTAAACAAATGCTGAATGATGTTGCTGAAAGAATGAAACTGCCAAATAAACTATCACAATACCTTAAGAAATTGACACTTCTGCATTTACGCCCTATTGCTCTTGTAAAAAAAGAAGTAACAGATTCAGCAGTGCGCCGATTAATAGTAGCTGCCGGACAAGACCTCGATGATCTTATGATTCTTTGCAGAGCTGATATAACTACGAAGAATCCTAAAAGGGTTAGTCGGTACATTAAGAATTTTGACATAGTACAACAGAAAATGCATGATTTGGTAAAGAAAGATGCTATGATAGCGTTCCAATCACCGGTCCGCGGGCATGAGATAATGGATATTTGCGGAATTTCCGAGGGCAAAAAAGTTGGTGAGATAAAAAAGGTTATAGAAGAAGCAATACTGGATGGTAAGATTGACAACACATATGATGCCGCAAAGCACTATTTATTGCGGATCAAGGATAATTTTTGATCAGTAAAAAAATTCGGAACTATTATCTTAATTATTACTATACGAATGACCAAGCTTGAGAAAATCTGATCTGATGTATCATGTGCTATATATACTAATGCTATTAGTGTTTATATCTAATACTATTGCCCAGGGTTATGATCTCAAAGGATGTATAAGTATTGCACTGGACAACAAACAAACTCTTTATTCTGCGGAATTGGATGTAGAATCCGCGGAAAAAGGTTTGACCGGATCCTATAGTGGCTTGTTGCCATCATTGAACCTGCGGACCAATAAGGCAAAGACCCATTTCCCGGAACAGGAGATCATTTCCATGGATTTTGAGAATGCTACACTTGATACATCTATCTCAAGTTCTGCAAGCTCTGTATCTACTGGATTGTCTATCAACCAAACTCTTTATGATGGTGGTCGATCCATGAATACGGTACGCCAGGCCAGAGGTAATCTGGATATTGCCCGCTTGAACCAGCGCCAGACACGGATCAATGTTATTCAAAATGTTGCTATTTCCTATTATGGACTTCTCCAATCGCAGCAGCTTCTCGATGTGGCGAATAAAAATCTTGGTCTTTCTGAACAACAGGTAGACCTGGTGCAAAAACAGTTTGATGTGGGCACCGTTCGTAAAACAGACCTACTCAAGGCCAAGGTTTCCAGAGGTCAGGCTAAAGTAGAAGTATTGAACAGTAAAACAGCTTTAGAAAATGCTCGTCGACAGTTGTTCAATGATATGGGTATGCAGGATTTTGGACAACCGATCATAGCTGTGGCGGATGATTGGACCAGTGTAGTGATACCTACCAGTGTTGGTGCATTAGAACTTCTCAAAACAAAGAACCCGGGACTTTTGATACAGCAAGCCCGCATCAACCTAGGTGAGATACAGGTAAAGATTGCCAGAAGTATGCGACTTCCATCAGTGGGTGCTTCGATGAATTATTCAGCCAATGGAGAGAATAATGAAGAAATGTTGGAAGCAATACAGGATGATTGGACCATGGGTATGAATCTATCCCTAAGTGTACCCCTATATTCGGGGAATAGTTTGTCTACATCCCAACAACAAGCAGTTTTATCATGGAAAAGATCAAAAAACGATTATATTACATTATTGAACGACCTTCGGGTTCAGGTTGAACTGCTACGAAAATCCTTGAACAATTATATTGAGATAATCCCGATCAATGAAAGCGTTGTGGTCTCAGCAGAAGAAGACCTAAAATTGGTTCAGGAACGCTACAGTCTTGGTTCTGCAACTATCCTAGAAGTTCTGGATGCGCAGGTATCACTGATTCGATCCAGGTCTACCCTAATTAATACTGTTCATGAAGCCCGGATCCAGGAAACCAATCTGGATGCCATCCTTGGAACACTAGACTTAAATTATAAAATGGAAGAATAGTTATGTTAAAAACTCTAAAAAAGAAAAAGGTATGGATTCCATTATTGATCCTAACGATTGTAATTACAGGCGTTATCATAAGCAAAGCCACTTCCGATACTGATATAAATGTAGATGCAGAACATATCGAGCGTCGTAATATTGTTCACAAAGTTAACGCCAGTGGTAAGATTCAACCTGAAGAAGAGGTCCAGATCACATCAACAATTACTGGCTGGATCACTGAAATCACTGTTGCGGAAGGAGATACAGTTCAGCCTGGACAGCATTTAATTAGTATTGATGAAAAACAATACCGTCCAGTTTATAACCAGACCCTTTCTCAGGTTAAATCGGCAGAAGCCAACCTGAACAAGGTAAGATCTCAGATGGATCGTACAAAAACCTTATACTCCCAAAAACTTATTTCTAAGCAAGAACTTGAGCAGATAGAGACTTCTTTTGAGATTGCTTTGAGCCAAGCGGAACAAGCGAGAGCAAGCCTACAAAGGGCTAAAGATGAATTATCAAAGACCCGGTTAACAGCACCAAAGTATGGTATTGTTACTAGCCTGACCAAAGAAGAAGGAGAAATGGCGGTGGGGGGTATGTTCAATCCAATGGTGTTGATGAGTATAGCAGACCTAAGCTATATGGAAGTTTTAGTAGATGTGAATGAGAATGATGTTGTGAATATTGATACTGGTGATACTACGGAGATAGAGATTGATGCTTTCCCAGACACAATGTTCTATGGAGTGGTCAGTGAGATCGCCCATACGGCACAGTCACTGAACATGGGCAGCCAGGAACAAGTTACTAATTTCAAGGTGAAAGTTAGAATTTTACGCCCACCCGACAAAATTCGCCCTGGAATGAGTAGTACTGTAAATATTATCACCGAAACCATTGCTGATGCGGTCTCTATCCCTATCCAGTCACTGACATCCAGACCCGAGAATTATGAGAAATTGGCAAAAAAGAAGAAAAAGCATAAAAAGAGAGGATGGGGTAATAAAGACGAAGAAGATGAGAACTCTTATATGGGGAAGGAAGAAAACATAGATATTGTTTTTGTTTTGCAGGATGTGTTTGGAGAAGAAACGGCTCCAGAAGGTAAAAAATATGCTCTGGTGCGTCCTACTGTAGTCGGAATCGATAGTGAGACACATTACGCTGTGCAGTCTGGGATCGAGGAAGATGAAATAATTGTGACAGGTAGCTACCGTGTTCTGAGCAAAGAATTACAACATGGTATGCTGGTATCGGTGAATATGGATGATAAAGAACACGATGAAGAAATACATAGTAATTCTAAGATTAGCAATACTCGATCCGGATCATAGACCAGGTTGAGACGTGTCCCTGATCGTTCTGAAAGATATTTATAAGATCTACCATGTGGGTGGCGAAGAGGTACGCGCTCTAGATGGAGTGGACCTGACCATAGAAGAGAACGAATACTTGGCAATCATGGGCCCTTCCGGTTCAGGAAAATCGACCTTGATGAATATGATTGGTTGCTTGGATACTCCTACATCTGGTATCTATGAATTCGAAGGAGAAATGGTTCATATAATGGATGATGCCCAACTGGCATCGATTCGAAATCGCAAGATTGGTTTTGTTTTCCAGACCTTTAACCTACTACCGAAAGCAACTGCTCAACACAATGTAGAAATTCCACTAGTATATGCCAATATAGGGCGGGAAGAACGATTACAGTTGGCTTCCAATGCCTTGACCAGTGTGGGGTTAGGAGACCGGATGCATCACAGACCCAATGAACTTTCCGGGGGGCAAAGACAAAGAGTGGCTATAGCCCGGGCTCTATCAAATAATCCATCAATCATACTGGCTGATGAACCAACCGGAAATCTGGATTCGAAAAGTGGAGATGAAATTTTGGCTATTTTTGATACTTTATATGAAAAAGGCCACACCATTATCCTAGTAACCCACGAAGATAATATTGCCAAACATGCTCAGCGAACTATCCGCCTATTTGACGGTAAGATCACGGAAGATTTTTACTCTGGTCCCTGATGCTGTCACTATTTTTTGAGAATATCCGCATTTCTCTTTCCGCTGTTCTAGCTAACAAAACACGCTCGATTCTCACCGGGATTGGAATTATCATTGGTGTATTCTCTGTGACAGTGATGGGGACATTGATCTCTGGGCTAGACCGTTCTTTTGAGAATAGCATGTCCTGGTTGGGGAAGGATATTTTGTATATCAGCCGGTATGAATGGTTCGGTGATATGGAATGGTGGGAAGTGAAAAACCGACCCCGGATGCGTACACAATATGTGAGAAAGATCAAGGAACGTTCCCAGTATGCAATGGCAGTGGCGGCGGTAATGCAGCGTGGTGCAATGGTGGCACATGAGAACAAGGATACAAGAACACAGATCTTTGGTACCAATACAGATTACATGGAGACCATCAGCACGGAAATCGATCAAGGCAGGTTTTTCACGGATAGTGAAGACCGCTCTGGTAGCAGGGTCACGGTGATAGGACACGGTCTCAGGGAATTGTTCTTCGATGGTCAGGACCCGATCGGGAAACATATAAAGATCGATGGCGTCAAATTTCGGGTAATTGGTGTACTGGAAAAACAGGGGAAATTTCTAGGCCTATTTAGTGTGAACAATCAAGCTATTTTGCCACTGGGTGCTTACAGCCGGTTATTTTCAAAAAGAGGATTCACTAGACTAAGTATAAAAGTACCTGAAAAGATGATTGATGATGCTAAGGATGAGATTCATACCATCATGCGCCAGATCAGAGGTTTAAAACCCCGTGTAAAGGACGATTTTGCCATTAACCAGACAAAAGCTTTTGAAACGCAATATAATTCTTTAAAAATGGCTATTGGTGGTACGGGCTTGTTCATTACTGTCTTGTCTCTCGTGGTGGGAGGTATCGGGATCATGAATATTATGTTTGTTTCCGTCAAAGAACGAACACGGGAGATTGGAGTCCGTAAAGCCATAGGTGCTACGAAAGGTATGATATTGGGTCAATTTTTAATGGAAGCAATTACTATTTGTGTGGTTGCAGGATTGGTCGGGCTATCGCTCGCATATATAAGCAGCTTTTTTATAAATAAGATATTTCCGTCTACTCTTCCGCTGGGATTATCCATCCTGGCAGTATTTATGAGTCTTATTGTTGGTGTTATATCCGGGATTATTCCTTCTTACCAAGCAGCGAACCTGGACCCTATAGATTCTTTACGATATGAATAGCTCATGAAAGGAAGGAGTACAAAGAATATACTGAAAGAGAGTCTACGTATGGCGGTAGAGGCCATCCGGCAGAATAAGCTTCGCTCAATTTTGACCCTATTAGGAATTAGTATTGGCGTCTTTTCTGTTATTGGCGTGATGACAGCTATTCGGACATTGGAATCATCGGTCAATTCAGGTCTGAATATTTTTGGGGTCAATACTTTTTCAATCCAGAAGTGGCCAGAAATAATGGTTGGTCATGACTGGCGAAAATATCGTAATCGAGAGAATATTGATTATAAACAGTATGAACAATTTAAGAATAGAGCCAAACTTCCTTCTTTAATCAGTGTAATTGAAGGCGGGTCTATCCGTAATGTTCGTTATCGTGATAAAACGGTAAAAAAATCGATTGATATTTTCGGCGCTGATGAAGGAACTATAAGAACGATGAATACTTTTATTGGTGATGGGAGAAATTTTAATCGAGATGATGTCCGTTTTTCCCGTAATGTTTGTATTCTTGGAATGGATGTGGTCGATCGTCTATTCCCTTTCGAAGACCCTCTTGGTAAAAAGATACAGCTAAAAGGATTGGATTATTTTGTAATTGGTACTGCGGAAAGAAAAGGTGAAGCATTTGGCCGTAGCCAGGATAACTATCTTGTTGTTCCAATTTCTAATTATCTTGAAAGATTTTCAAATCATTGGACAACCTTAAGTATTAATGTTGAAGCTCGATCAGAATTAGAATACAGCAAAACCAAGGATGAAGCAATAGGTCTTATGCGTGCTATTAGAAAAGTACCACCAGATAAGGAGAATGATTTTGAAGTGGTTACCAACACGGAAATGATAGAACAATTCTCTGGTTTTACGTCTGGGGTAAAATTGTTCGCATTATCAATCAGTGTCATTGCCTTGCTTGTTGCAGGTATAGGTATAATGAATATCATGCTTGTTTCGGTAACAGAACGAATCAAGGAAATTGGAATTCGAAAAGCTATCGGTGCAACACGCCAGGATATTCTGACCCAATTTTTAATGGAAGCGGTCTTTTTAAGTGAGTTTGGCGGGATTGCAGGAATTATTTTAGGAGTGGCTGGAGGGAACATAGTATCATTTATTTTTAATATTCCTGCGGTCATACCTATTGATTGGGCATTCATTGGCCTTTTTGTTTGTTCAATAATCGGAATTGGATTCGGGATATACCCAGCCTGGCGGGCTGCTAATCTAGACCCTATCGAATCTCTGCGATTTGATTAAAATCCTTTAATTCTGATTTTCTTGTTCACACTAATGTGTGCACGGTAAATTTTTAGATTAATTACATAGCAAAAACCATGCCTAAAATTTATCCTACATGTTCATTTTCATTTTTCTATGAATATTTCCTTGAAGGGGAAAAAAGAAGAATTATAAACATATTTATAAAGAAGATTTCGAAGGTTCAATAGATTGTGGTAATAGGTGTCATCCCTGCAAGATTAAAATCTACTCGTTTACCCGAGAAAATATTAGCTCCCATCGCCGGGAAACCTTTAATAGTACATGTTATGGAACGGGCTTCGATGGCTGAACGGCTTGATAAGGTTTTTGTAGCCATTGATTCTTCAAAAACCGAAAAAGCATTAAAAGAACACACATTTGATGTAGTAATGACCGATTCAAACCATTCATCAGGAACTGACCGAGTTGCAGAAGTAATTAAAGGCATAGAAGATGCAGAGGTCATCATCAACATTCAGGGTGATGAACCCATGCTTGATCCAGGTGTTATTGATGGTTTGGTGGCATTATTTGATAATAACAATATTTCTATGGCCACAGCTGTTAGCAGAAATCTGAGCGTTAACGATATGCTTGACCCCAATGTAGTAAAAGTATTTCTGGATGAGCACAATTTTGCTATCGATTTCAAGAGAGAGCTATATGACATGGAAATTGGAGGTGTTTATCGACATTTGGGTATATATGGTTATCGCCGGGACACCCTATTACAATTATCATTAATGGATTGCACTATGCATGAGCAGCAAGAATCCCTTGAGCAATTACGTGCTCTGGAAAATAAAATTCCGATAAAATCCCTGATTACCGGTGCGATTCAGATTCCAGTGGATACAGCTGAAGATTTGAAAAAGGTATCTGCATTAATGAGTATGGATATTAGTAATAAAGAGAAGGTGATAGAATGAGCGCTGCTAAGCCAACAAAATATATTTTTGTATTAGGCGGAGTTATGTCTGGTCTTGGGAAAGGTATTACTGCTTCATCAATTGGTTATCTATTAAAAAATGCCGGGATAAGGGTTACTATTCTCAAATTGGACCCCTATCTTAATGTAGACCCCGGTACAATGAATCCTTACCAGCATGGAGAAGTATTTGTTTTAGATGATGGATCAGAAACAGATCTAGATCTGGGACATTATGAGCGGTTCATTGATATTGATATGACCAAGGATAACAATGCCACAGCTGGTCAGATCTATGGTACTGTTCTGGATTGTGAACGTAAGGGAGAATATCTTGGACAGACTGTTCAGGTCATTCCCCATGTGACCGATGAGATAATCCACCGAATCAAAGCTGTGAACAGTCCCAAAAAATATGATGTTGTTATTTGTGAAGTTGGCGGTACAGTGGGTGACATTGAGAGTCTTCCATTTATGGAATCCATTCGTCAACTGTCTTTGGAAGTAGGATACCATAATCATATGATCGTTCATGTAACATTACTTCCATTTGTGAAAGCAAGTGGAGAACTGAAGTCTAAACCAACTCAACATTCAGTTATGAAGCTTCGGGAGATTGGCTTATCACCGGATATAATTTTTTGTCGTTCTGAATATCCAATTGATCGTTCAGTAAGAGAAAAGATCGCATTATTCTGTAATGTGCATCGTGACCATGTGATCGAGGGACGTGATGTACCAAGTATTTATGAAGTACCACTGGTCATGTTTGAACAGAATATGGTGGAACTCGTAAATGGTCGTTTAAAATTGAATAAGAAACCGAATATATCCCATCTTCAAAAGTTTAATGAACGTTATAAACATCCAGAGTACAAAGTGACAATTGCTATGTGTGGAAAATACACTGAGCTTATTGATGCATATAAAAGTGTTTTGGAAGCCTTTGTCCATGCTGGAGTAGAAAATAATTCCCGTGTGGATGTTAGATGGGTACAAACAGAGAAGATCGTAGATGATATATCTGCTGCAAAAACGTTTAAAAATGTAGATGGTATCCTATTATTGCCAGGGTTTGGATCTCGTGGTGGTGAAGGGAAGATACGATCATCAAAGCATGCACGTGAAAAAAAGATCCCATTTTTAGGGATCTGTTTAGGGCTTCAATGTGCAGTTATCGATTTTGCTCGATACAAATGTGGTCTTAATGGTGCAAACTCCACCGAGTACAATAAAAAGACAGAATATCCGGTAATTGATCTTATGGAATCACAAAAAGCCATTAAGATAAAAGGTGGAACAATGCGTCTTGGTGCTTATGATTGTGAATTGAAAACTGGGACTAAAACTTATAATGCTTATAGAAAGAAAAAGGTTTCTGAGCGTCATCGACACAGATACGAAGTGAATAACCGATATCGTTCCCGCTTAGAAAAAAATGGTATGGTATTCTCTGGAGTAAATAAAGATCTGGATGTAGTGGAAACAATTGAACTCACGAATCATCCTTGGTTCGTTGGTACACAGTTTCATCCGGAATTTAAAAGCCGGATCAACAGGGCTCATCCATTGTTCCGGGAGTTTATAAACGCTGCAGTTAAATACAATACCAAGGTAAGCTGATCAATGAAAACTGTATCCGTTGGTCCCGTTTCTTTCGATGAGAGATCATTTGGTCTCATTGCTGGTCCGTGTGTCATTGAGAGTCGAGACCACGCTCTGAAAATGTCAACCAAGATTCAGAATATCGCTGAAAAAGTTGGCATTTCTGTTATATACAAAAGTTCTTTTGATAAAGCAAACCGGACTTCAATTTCAAGTTTTCGTGGTCCTGGATTAGAAGATGGACTTGCTATTTTATCCGATGTAAAAGCTGAAACTGGATTACCGATCATCACTGATATTCATGAAGCATCACAAGCGGGCACTGTGGCCGAAGCAGTGGATATACTGCAAATCCCTGCATTTTTATCACGTCAAACAGACCTTCTTGTGGCAGCTGCAAAAACAGGCAAAGCAGTAAATGTAAAAAAGGGGCAATTTTTATCACCATGGGATATGGGAAATGTGGTTAGAAAACTATCCGAATCTGGTTGCGAAAACATTTTACTCACGGATCGTGGGACACAATTTGGTTATAATAATCTGGTGGCTGATATGCGAGCCATACCTCTCATGCAGCAACATGGTTACCCTGTCATATTCGATGCTACCCACAGCGCTCAGCTTCCGGGAGGCGGTGTTGACCATACAGCTGGTATGCGGGATATGATCCCTACTCTTGCGAAATCAGCTGTTGCCGCAGGATGTAATGGCGTATTCATGGAAGTCCATGATGATGTTAATTCTGCTAAGTCTGATGCAGCTACACAATGGCCATTAGATGAACTGGAATCTCTTTTACAAAAAATAAAATCTATACGTGAGGCTCTGAAATAAAGATGAATTTTGACGAGATAAAGTTATTTATATCTGATATTGATGGTGTCTGGACAGATGGTAGCATTTATATAGGCACTAATGGAATGGAGTTCAAGCAATTTACTGTTCTGGATGGTGTAGGCGTAGCGGCAGCTCGAGCAGCAGAAATAAAAATTGCCCTTATTTCGGCTCGATTCTCACCTGCTACAGAACACCGTGCAAAGGATCTCCAGATAGATGATGTTTATAATGGAGGATTAAATAAGTTACCTGCATTTGAAGATTTAAAAAGCAAATATTCTTTGTGTAATGACGAGATCGCTTATATAGGAGACGACCTGGTAGATATCCCGATCATGGAAAAAGTAGGTTTACCAATTACTGTTCCAAATGCATCACCAGAGGTCAAAGCAATTGCTAAGCATATCACATCCGTCGCAGGAGGCGATGGAGCATTTCGGGAAGCTCTATTTTGGATTATAGAGAAGCAGGGTAGAACAAAACAGGTGATGCAGAAAATGAAGGAAATGGTTTTAAATAGTTGAAGTACGTTTATTGGATAATTTTTATTCCATTGGTTTTTACTTTGGGATGTTCTGATGATGGTGCCCCCTTAATCAATAAAAGAAGCAAGGACCATGCTGATCAAGAAAGTTGGGGCGTAACGATCGTCTTAACCAATCAGGGGATTGAAAGGGTTCGAGTAAGATCAGGACACTTAGAAAAATACAATAAAAGGGAATTCATTTTACTCGATGAAAATGTAATCGTGGACTTTTATGATAAAAATGAAAAACATATATCGAAACTTACATCGCTTAAAGCAGAAGTAGACCAAGGGTCGAATGATATGAGAGCGATTGGAAATGTTGTGGCAGTATCAGACAGTGGTATAACCTTATATACTGATACTCTGATCTGGGATTCTAAGAAGGAAAAAATGAGCACAGATGATCCTATCATGCTGACCACGCAAAAAAATGATACTCTTTACGGGGTCGGATTTGAGTCTGATTCGGATCTTCAGAACTGGAAGGTCATCAAGCCTACGGGAGTCACTGATCGGGGAATGAAATGAGTAATGGCCATCAATCTCTAAAGGCAGAAGGTCTGTATAAGAAATATGGTACACGCATGGTGGTTAAAGATGTGGATGTATCTGTGGGCCGAAAGGAAGTTGTAGGATTATTAGGCCCAAATGGAGCAGGGAAGACCACCACATTTTATATGATCACAGGGATGATCAAACCATCAAAAGGTGATATTTTCCTCGACGATGAAAATATTACACAGGATGCTATGTATATACGTGCTCGAAAAGGCATTGGATACCTGGCACAAGAACCATCAATATTTTCCAAGCTCTCGGTAGAGAACAATCTTAAACTCGTTCTGGAGATGCGAAAAGAATTATCCTATGATGAACAACAAGAAAAGCTCGATTCCTTATTAAAAGATCTCTCTGTGGATCATTTAAGAAATAACAAAGGAGGAACTCTTTCTGGTGGTGAACGTCGCCGAGTAGAGATTGCACGTTCACTATGTATGGACCCTAATTTTATTTTGTTAGATGAGCCATTTGCTGGTGTTGATCCGATAGCCGTGGAAGAGATCCAAGCCATTATTGATTCTTTAAGAGAACGTGAAATTGGAGTTCTTGTGACTGATCATAATGTGCGTGAAACATTATCAATAACAGACCGGTCATATCTATTGTTCGAAGGACAAATATTAAAATCTGGGACATCTGAATTTCTTGCTGCTGATGATGAAGCACGTCGGCTCTATCTTGGAGAAAAATTTAAACTGGACTAATGCCAACGCTAAAACAAACTCAATTTCAGAAACAAAAACTTGCTCCGAGACAGGTCCTTCAAGCTAAACTGTTACAGTTGAATACTGTCAATCTTGAACAGGCGATCCTTAAAGAGCTTGAGCAAAATCCAGTGTTGGAACAGGTAGAACCAGAAGAACCACAAGAGATACTCAAAGAAGAAAATGTAGTAGATGATATGGATGCTCCTATTGAAGATATATACTCGGATACATCAACATATTATTTTGAACAAGAAAAGACAGAAATGCCTGTTCCTGATCGTCACTCATTCTTAGAGGATATAATCGAACGTTTACAAGATTCCGGCCTATCAGATACTGAACAAGAGATTGCAGAAACAATTCTATGGAATACCAATGAAAGAGGTTATCTAGATACAGACCTTTTTTTAATTGCAGATGGTTTTGATCTTGAAGAAGAAGATATCGAGCCGATTTTAAGGACAGTCCAAAATATGCACCCAAAGGGGCTTGCTTCTCGCAATCTTCAAGAGTGTCTGACCATTCAGTTAGAGGATGAACCAGAATCTCTTTCCTATAAAATCGTAACAGCTTGTTTTGATGATTTCATGCATAAAAGATATGAAAAGATTCAGTCTCGATTGAAATGCTCCACCAATGAACTTCATAAGGCTGTTGAACAAGTATCCCATTTGAATCCCCGTCCGGGCGAAGGTTACACAGATCGATTTCAAACCGTTATACCAGATGTTATTGTACGGGAAGATGGAGATGATTGGGTTATAACCACTAACGATGGAGGTCTGCCGGAACTCCGTATCAGTCAAAATTATGAACAAGGAATCGATAACGGAAAATATCAAGGCAAAGCTAAAACATTTATCAGGCAGAAAATGGATTCAGCTAATTGGTTCATCGGAGCGGTAAAACAACGTCGAGAAACCATGGTAAATGTAATGCGGTCTATTATTCATAACCAACCGGAGTGGTTCAGTGGGAATATGGATTTTCTTCGCCCGCTAAAGCTTCAAGATATTGCTGATGCGATTGATATGGACATTTCTACTATTAGCCGATCTACTCGGGGTAAATTCGCTGACACTCCATATGGTATATTTGAACTAAAGTATTTTTTCACCGATGCCATTGAGTTAAATGATGGCCGTGTATTAGGAACATTTATTATTAAACGAGCAGTAGGTAAGATCATAGGTTTGGAAGATAAGCAACATCCCCTCAGTGATGATGCTTTAGTAGATAAATTAAAAGTTGAAGGATATAAACTGGCCCGTAGGACCGTAGCTAAATATAGAGATCAATTGGGGATACCTGTAGCGCGTCTTAGAAAAGAGATTTAAAATAAGGAGGATATTATGGGTAAAAGGATTATTGTAGGAGATCAGGAGTTTGTTATTCCTGATAGATTTCCGAAAAGCGGATTAGCAATTTTTCTATTACTAATTGCTATGTTCATGATCTGGAGCTCGATCTACAGAGTTGAGCTTGAAGAAGTAGGGGTTTTAATGACCTTGGGAAAATTTGATAAGGAGGTTAAATCGGGCCTTCACATTAAATGGCCTGCGCCCTTCCAAAAAGTGATCAAGGTACCGGTAAAAAGAGAATTAGAAATGGAATTTGGACAGCGTGGAACTAAAAAACAATCAGGAAGAAGGGTCAATCGATCTGAGATTGAAGAAGAATCACTAATGCTCACTGGTGATCTGAATGTTGCTATGGTACCATGGAAAACCCAGTACAGGATCGGTGATGCCTTTAAATTCCTTTTTAAGATCCGAGATCCCATTGGCACATTTCGAGATATGAATGAAGCGGTTATGCGAGAGGTCATTGGTGATAGAAGCGTAAATGAAGTACTCACTACTGGCCGCCAGGAGATCGCGACAGATATGGAACAAAAACTTCAGAAAATGTGTGACCAATATGATAATGGGATCATTATAAACCGGATCCTGCTTCAGAAAGTACTCCCTCCTAAGCAAGTACAAGATGCATTCAATGAGGTCAATACCGCTGAGCAGGAAAAAGAAAAAATGATCAATGAAGCTCTTGGTAATTATAACAAGATCATTCCCCGTGCAAAAGGTGAGGGAGAACAAACCGTACAGCAAGCAGAAGGATATGCTACAGACCGGGTCAATCGAGCAAAAGGAGATGTGTCATTATTCAATGATTTGTTAGCAGCGTATAAAAGAGCACCAGAAGTAACAAGGCGTAGGATGTATCTTGAAACAATGGCTGATGTTTATCCCAATGTTAAACAGAAAATAATCTTGGATAAGGATCTAGAAGGAATTTTACCTCTTCTACCACTTGGAAAGGATGGAAAATAATGAACAATATTTTAAAAACGACCTTTGGTCTTATCTTTATTGTAATTGTGCTTTTAGCTGGTGGCGCTTTCTTTATTGTGAACGAGTCTGAACAGGTTGTTATCACAAAGTTTGGTCAACCTATTGGTGATCCAATCACCACTCCAGGCCTGAAAGTAAAATTACCATTTATACATACTGCAAACTACTTTGATAAGCGTTTTTTAGCATGGGATGGTGAACCAAAACAGGTCTCAACTCGGGATAAACGGTTCATTAATATAAATACTTATGCTAGGTGGCGTATTTCTGATCCATTGAAATATGCCCAGAGACTTTTTGAAGAGTCAAAAGCTCAAACGCGTTTAGGCTCAATATTGGAAGGTGCAACACAGAATGCTATCGCGAACCAGGACATTATTGAGTTGGTTCGAAGTTCCAATCGTGATTATGTTAGCCAGAATGAAGCGGACAAGGATCAAACTGAAAAAGCAATTATTGAAAGTGGTAGGGATGCTCTGACCAAGGAAATCCTAGAATTAGCGAAAGAACGGACAAGTGATCTAGGGATAGAAGTGTTGGATTTTCAATTCAAACGAATCAATTACGTTTCTGAAGTTCGGAAAGAGGTCTATGAACGTATGATCTCAGAGCGTAAACGTATCGCAGAAGAATTTCGATCACAAGGAGCTGGTGAGTCCGCTCGGATCAATGGCCAGAAAGATCGAGACCTTAAGGTGATCACTTCCGATGCGTACCGTCGTTCTCAAGAGATCAAGGGTAAAGCAGATGCAGAAGCTGCTGATATATATGCAGCAGCCTACAACAAAGGTCCAGAATTTTATCGTTTTATGCGGACAATGGAGATATTTAAAAAAACCTTGGATAAAGAAACCATTATGGTCTTGACCACTGATGGAGATTTCTTGCGCTATTTAGGGTCCATGAAATGACCAAGAGAAATAATAAAATATTTTCCACTACGATCTTAGGAGTAAGAGCAAAAAATAAAGTAGCTATAGCCGGAGATGGTCAGGTTACATTAGGAGACATGGCTATAAAGCAAAGAGCGGTGAAAGTTCGTGAGTTTGATACTGATCGAGGTACTGTGGTAGGCGGTTTTGCTGGTGCAGCAGCGGATGCACTGACCTTGTTCGAAAAATTCGAACAAAAATTAGAACAGTACAATGGTGATTTGAAACGAGCCATAGTGGAACTAGCAAAAGAATGGAGAACCGATAAGATCCTACGTCATTTAGAAGCAATGTTGCTGGTAATGGATAAAAAATTCAGTTTTATCATTTCCGGTGATGGGAATGTGATCGAACCTGATGGGCCCATTGTATCAATTGGTTCTGGTGGTGGTTTCGCGCATGCTGCGGCCTCAGCTTTTTATGAGACCGGGAAATATTCTGCTAAACAGATTGCTGAAAGATCATTAAAGATCGCTGCTGATATTTGTATCTATACAAATGATTCCATAACAGTACTGGAGATTAAATGAGAGAGCTAACCCCCAAACAGATCGTGCGGGAATTAGATAAATATATTGTAGGTCAGGCCAAGGCGAAAAAAGCCGTAGCAATTGCAATGCGCAACCGCTGGCGGCGTCAACAAGTGAATGGAGCCATGCGGGATGAGATCATGCCGAATAACATTATTATGATTGGTTCAACGGGTGTCGGGAAAACGGAGATTTCTAGACGATTAGCGACCCTAACCAGTGCTCCTTTTGTTAAGGTAGAAGCTAGCAAATTCACGGAAGTGGGTTATGTAGGGCGGGATGTAGAATCTATGATCCGTGACTTGATGGATACAGCTGTAAATATGGTTCAGCGAGAGAAAGAAAGTGAAGTGGTCGAGTTGGCAGAACATCTAGCCAATGAAAGGATTATTGATATTCTCTTTCCTGATAACCATAAGGGTGATACGTCTCAGCCTGAGGAAATTCAAAAACGACATGAACGCACTCGTGCCAGATTACGAAAAAAACTAGAAGTTGGAGATTTCGAAGATCGTATCATAGAAATCGAGATTGCGCATGAGACCATAACTGGTATGCAGATCTTGAGTCCCCTGGGTATGGATGATATAGGCATGAATATTAAAGATATGCTTAGCAATGCTATACCAAAGTCAAAAAAGCCTCGTAAGATGCCTGTTTCTGAAGCAAGGGAAGTATTGACAGATTCTGAAGCCCAAAAACTTGTTGACCAGGATGATGTCACGCGTATTGCCAGGGAACGAACAGAGAACCATGGGATTGTTTTTATTGATGAGATCGATAAGGTCGTGAATGGGAACAGTGGGCACGGACCCGATGTGAGTAGAGAAGGGGTCCAACGAGACCTATTGCCAATCGTGGAAGGAAGCAATGTAAACACGAAACATGGCGTGGTGGCCACGGATCATATCCTATTCATAGCAGCTGGTGCTTTTCATATCAGCACTCCATCAGATATGATTCCTGAAATGCAGGGACGGTTTCCTATACGTGTAGAGTTGGATAAACTTTCTAGTGAAGATTTCATTGAAATTCTAACACACCCAAAATCAGCACTTATCAAACAATATACAGCTCTTTTGGAAGCAGAGAATGTGGAATTAGAATTCAATGCAACAGCTATCAGAGCGATTGCTGAATTGGCTACAACAGTAAACAATAAAACTGAGAACATTGGAGCACGCAGGCTTCATACTATTATGACCACATTGCTTGAAAATCCACTTTTTGAGCAACCAAAACGCAGTGAGAAGAAGATTAAGGTTACAGCAAAGTATGTGAAAGACGCCTTAGAAGGTATTGTAGAGGATCAAGATCTAAGTCGATATATACTCTAAAAGGAGAAACCATAAAACACTTTCTGCATATTTCCGATCATTCAAGAAAAGAATTATGGGATATTCTTCATCTTTCAAAAGAACTGAAAGAAAAATTTCATGGTCAGGAGGATTATTCTCCATTTCAAAACCAATCCCTGGCCATGATCTTTGCCAAACCTTCAGCCAGAACCAGGGTTTCCTTTGAGACAGGTTTTGAGTGGATGGGCGGTCATGCTCTATTCTTGGGTCCTAACGATATTGGGATTGGTAAGCGGGAAGCGATAAAAGATATATCCCGCTTGTTCAGTCGATATAATGATTTGGTCATGGCCAGGCTGTTTGACCATGAACATATCACTGAACTGGCAAAGTACGCATCTGTTCCCATTATAAATGGCCTAACTGATTATAACCATCCATGTCAGATCATGGCCGATATCTTCACTGTTTGGGAGCATCGTGCAGATCTGGAAGATCTTAAGGTCGTGTATGTGGGTGATGGAAATAATATCGTACATTCGTGGCTCCATTTGGCCATGCGATTTCCCATGCATTTTGTATGCTCCTGTCCGGAAGGATATGAGCCTGATCCTGATACGATGCAAAAGGCCAGGGATGCGGGTATCTCCAATGTTGAAGTGATCTATGATCCAAACCTGGCTGTTAAAGATGCAGATGTGGTCTACACTGATGTATGGGCATCAATGGGGAAGAAAGATGAAGCAGATATGCGAGAAAAGATCTTTAAGGATTATCAGGTGGATGAATCTCTCATGGAAAGTTCAGGAAAACACACATTCTTTATGCATTGTCTACCAGCAGAACGAGGTCGTGAGGTTACTGATGGGGTCATGGAAGCGGATTATTCGATCGTGTTTGACCAGGCAGAGAATAGGATGCATGTGCAAAATGCGATTATGGTGTACCTAAGTGAGAATAAATGAAAAGATTAATATGTTTGATTGGTCTTAGTGGGTTTCTTTTTGCATCATTCCCCTTATCGCCTCAGGAGTTTTTAGGATATAAGTTAGGCGAAAAATTCACCTACCATCATCAGGTGATAGATTATTTTGAACAGGTGGCAAATGCCACGGACCATGTTCAATTGTTGCAATATGGCGATACCTATGAAAAGCGACCATTGATCATTGCTGTGGTGACTCATCCAGAGAATACTCAGACACTCGAACAGATTCGAACCGATCATCTTATAAATTCCGGATTGATTCCTGGGAATACACCCAGTAAGAAATTTGCCATAGTATGGCTGAGTTATTCTGTTCATGGGAATGAATCCAGCTCCACAGAAGCTGCAATGAGGACCCTTTTTGCCTTTTCCAATACATCTAATAAGACCACTATGGAATGGCTAAAACGAACTGTTGTGATCATTGATCCTTGCATTAACCCTGACGGACGTGATCGTTATGTTCAGTTTTATACAATGACAGGAAACCGTGAGCCAAATGTGTCTCCACACACCCGAGAACACCAAGAGCCATGGCCAGGTGGAAGAACAAACCATTATTATTTTGATCTAAATCGAGATTGGACATGGCAGACCCAGATCGAGACCATACATCGAATCCCCATTTATAAGGCCTGGATGCCTCACATTCACGTTGACTATCATGAACAATACATTAATGAACCCTATTATTTTGCCCCTGCTGCTGAACCATTTCATGAAAGGATCACACCTTGGCAGCGTGAATTTCAAACCATTATCGGGAAGAACCATACCCGTTATTTTGATGAGAAGAATTGGCTCTATTTTACCAAAGAAGTGTTCGATCTTCTCTATCCCGGTTACGGAGATACCTACCCCATATACAATGGAGCGATGGGGATGACCTATGAAAAAGCAGGTGGCGCACTTGGAGGATTGGCTGTTCGCACATCTGATGGAGATACCCTAACCCTGAGATCAAGGATCGACCATCATTATGTCACGGGTTTGTCCACGGTAGAGTCAGCTTACAAGCACAGAGACCGAATAATTAACGAGTTCAAAGATTTCTTTAGCACGGGTGAAAATAATCCATCCGGTAGATACAAGGCTTATGTAATGCAAGGTTCCAACACGGATGCAAAATTAAATGACCTATTGGATTGGCTTGATTTTAATGGGATCGAGTATGGTTTACCAGAAGACCCCAGGTCACGTTCATTAAGAGGATTCAGTTATAGAACCGGGAAGAATGAATCGTTCAAGCTTGATGGAGAAGATATAATTATTTCCACGGCCCAAAAGAGATCTGTTCTAACAAATGTTCTTTTTGAACCCAATACTATTTACACCGATTCTCTGACCTACGACGTGACCGCTTGGTCTATTCCCTATGTTTATGGTTTAGATGCCTTTGCGGTGGAAACTCCCATAAAGATCAAAAGTAATTCCGGCAGTAAGAAAATAGAAAAGAAATATGTTTGGGATACAAAACCATATGCATATCTAAATAAATGGGAATCTATCCACGATCTAAAATTCTTGGCTGATATATTAAAGAAGAAAGTTGTTGTTCGTTCTGCTGAAGAATCTTTTAAGATAAAGAAAATATTTTATGATCGTGGATCATTGGTGATCACTCGCAGAGGGAATGAGCATTTAGGAGGACAATTTGACAAAATAGTTAGAAGAGCAGCAAAAAAGTATAACACAGACCTGACCACCGTTGGAACAGGATTAGTAACAGAAGGAAAAGATTTTGGTTCTGGGAAAATGCGTGTAGTAAAAGCACCGAGAATTGCTGTGCTGTCAGGGGACCAAGTAAGCAGCCGTAACTTTGGTGAGATATGGCATTTCTTTGAACAACAAATAGAATATCCAATTTCTGTTCTTAATGCCTCTAAGGTTAGTTCATTTCCTTATAAAGAGATTGATGTGATCATCATGCCGGAAGGTAATTATAGATCATTTGTCACTGAAATAAGTGCAAGTGAGCAGATCAAGAAACAAACATCCGCTGCCAAATTGATCAAGAATCAAATACCTGGGAAATTACTTGATTGGGTCAAAGATGGTGGTAGACTTATTGTAATAGGTTCGGCCATGGACAAGTTTGTGGACCAAAAAGGATACGGTCTGGTGAAATATGAATCAAAAGAGGCTAAAAAGATCATAGAAAAAAAGGCTCAAGAGAAAAAATTAAGTGATCGGCTTACAAAGTATAAAGATCGCGACCGTAAAAAATTGATCGATAATGTCTATGGCTCGATAATAAAAATAAAATTGGATGACTCGCATCCACTTGCCTTTGGATATGATAAAGACTATTTCTCATTGAAACAAAGATCGAAAATGTATCCTTATCTACCAAAAGGGTGGAATGTGGGGACGTTAGAGAATTCAGATGCACATGTTGCAGGGTTCATGGGACATAGAATAAAGAAAGAAATGAAGAATAAGATTATTTTTGGTGTTCAGGATGTAAAAAAAGGCCGCATCGTTTATTTAGCTGATAACCCTCTTTTCCGCGCATTCTGGTATAATGGGAAACTATTATTTGGTAACGCTGTATTTATCGTAGGAGGATAGGTACTTCTAATTACTCAGCTAAAGACCGACCGAATATTCTCATCTACGCTGTCTCGCGTAAATAATATATAGGTTTCTTCTAACTGGTTTGCGTAACCGATCACGCACATGAATGGGAATAATTGTGATGCTATTTCTGGTCTTAGGATAGCAATGATCATGAAAAAATATAGAGACGCGGAAAAGGTCTTAGCACCGATCGTATGAAATGCCGGGATATAACCGAACTTTATTTTTCCAACTCCCATTTTTATAAAGAAAAGCCCGAGCAGGATAAAGATCCACAACCACCATCCATCAGCAACTTGACTCTCGAACCGGTATAGCCAAAGCGCGATCAATGGGTAGAAAACCATATCAGCAATTGTATCGAGTTTAGCGCCCAGTGGAGTACACTGGTCTAAATACCTTGCCAGGACACCATCCAGTTTATCGGTTATTCCAATGACAATAAACATTGCGAGAAAGGTCATCCTACTTTGAGAGAGACCAAATAAGAATACATTTTCTGGGTCATCTGCCATTACGAAGGCAGGAATTATCATGGCGGGAATCAGAACCAATCGACTAATACTTAGAATATTAGGGATGGTCTTAAGATCACTTAAGGAGATTTTATCTGAATGACCTATGCTTATACCTATTTATTTTGTTATGAATGGCCTATGTGAAAATAAGACCAAAATATAATGAGAAATAAAAATTTTATGGCAGTGAATACAATATTCGTGCGTGGTTTTCAAAACGGGCCATCATCGCGTTTACCATTTTTTCATCATTAAGAAAGAACCCAATGAAGTTTTTATGGTCCTGTTGATATTTACCCATAAAATTCCAGACACCTGCTTCAATCGGTTCCGAGCTGGAGAATACCTTCATTGGCTCTGGACCATTATTCCCTGTGAAAGGTCTCATCATGGACACGGTATTGACCGTGCCATCATTCTCAAACCAGGTGGAATCGGTGCTTTTCCCGTTACCCATATCAACAAAATTTCTTCCCATGAACCAGCATAGAGGATAGTTGGTCCAGCTCAGATGTTTATCTGGCACATGGAAACCTGTGACAGGGTCAGGAACACTAGCGGTCGTGGCGTAGGAGAAATAATGAACAGTGGTATCAATTATAAGAATATCGTTCAATTCTTTTGCTCCTTGTATGGAAGAGTCCCAGCCAACATTATTCTTTGTTGCCCAGGCAGTATGATTCTTTAATCTTATTAGATATAATGGCCATGACTCTTTGTCCTTTTTTGAGATACCCCAATGATCTAGATCGAAATCATAGTAGTTGGAACTGATCATATTTGCAACAGGTAATAGGTTATCAGTGAATGGGAGAATATCTGTAACAATATTGGAGATCGTTGCGCCATTATGAGGAGTAGACAATGATGTAATGGATCTGACCCAGCCCGGTAAAGAACTGCCTAAGAGCATACTCTCATCAGGCGACCCGGTCGCATCATCTACGAACATATTATTAAGAAGATATAATAACATTCTGCTTGTGATGCCGCCAAAACTATAACCCATCAGGTGCACAGGGTGGTTCTGGTCCCATTCTGGGTATAAACCTTTATATTTTTTTCCTTCTGGTCGCTGATCAAGACCATATTTTTTCGAGTGTTCCTGTCCATAGTCTACCTGACCACCCTTTACCTGGTAAAATGTTTCAATCGCACAATCGTAACTGGATGAGATCGGTCCTATGGAGACGCTGATGACCCGGTATCCTTTATTCCTGAGGTATTGTTCTATATCATGCTGCCCACCCCAGTAATATGTATCACTGATCTCTTCTCTTCCCCAGCCCAGAAAACCATGAATAAGAACGATCGGATCCTTGTTAGCGGCACACACCCCAGATAATAAAATCAAATAAAAGAACAATATTGTTCTAACCTGTTTCATGAGAACTTGGAGAATAACTTGATGGATTCAGTCAGTTGGATTAATAATCCATATCCATTCCACCGCCACCACCATTTCGTCCACCACCAAAATTTCTTCTGTTCCAGCGTTTTTTCTGTTGTTTTCCAAAATTATAGTTTAGTGTGATAGTTGTGTGTCTACTATCTCTTCTTCTCTCAGCATACATTAGCTGAGTATAGACCTCATTAGAAATAGGATTGGTAATGACATTCTCAGTGTTAATGATGAATTTTTTTGTGTCAAAAACATCATCAACTTTTATGGTTACAGATAGTTTATTATCCAAAAAAGATTTTTGAAGTCCAATATCGGCACTGAAATTTCCTGGGCTACTACCAGTATTGAACTCCATTTTCCCACGGCCACCAACTGTCAGCTCGAGCCTTACAACTCTGGGAATGTTAATCGTTAACATTCCGCGGTTGTAGGCACCTTTTGAGTTTCCATTCAGGTCTGACTCTCCATTGCCATAGGTCCTGTTATTCCAGGACCATCTAGATAGCATAATATTCATTAGAGGCATTGGACGATAGTTGACAACAAGACTTCCGCCAAAACTCTCTGAATTTTCAGAGTTGTCTGCGGTTAGTATTTCATATACCTCACCTTCAAACTCAACCATATCCCTGTCCCACCACATGATATTATCCTTGACCAGTTTGTAGGATATGCCTGTGTTAAAATTCAGCTTACGAGAGTTACTTGAAAATTTTAGTTCTGCCACGTCACTGTACTCTGGATCCAGATAGGGGTTTCCGTTTCGTATCCTTGATATATCGTTCGTGTTTCTGGGGAACGGGCTTATTGTTCTTCTCCCGGGTCTGTTTACTTTTTTTGAATACCCAAACTGCACGGTTTGCATCGCGGAAAGTTTGTAGATCAAAAACATACTAGGATAAACCTTTGTGTATGGGTTGTTATATGGAGAATTTTCTAAAGCATTGTCAATGATCGTTGAAATAATGTTTACACTATCTGGAGTTGCGTTAGAGGAAGCAGGCTCAAGTGTTGCATTGGTCTCTACCTGCTCAAACCTAGCGCCCGCCTTTATCCCAAACTTTTCTGTGATATCATAGTTCAGGCTTGCATAGGCGGCATAGATATCTTCATCATAGTTATTAATGTATAGTTGTTCTAAATAGTTATAGTCTGTTGAAAAAGATCTTAGTGTTGATTTGAAACCGGTTTCAATAAACATTTTTTCATTAAGCTGGTCTTCATAATCAACTGTAACTGTTATACTATTATTGTTTTCTTTAAACTCGGTATCGTGCTCATGACTGTGCCCAGAATGATCAGCAGCATCTAAAGAATGTTCATAATTATGTTGAATTCCCTCATCAGTCTCATAGTTGAGATCCAAGTTTGAAGTTAGTTTTCTATCGGTTGTGCCAAATTTATTTTCATAGGAAAAGCTGTGGTCATGGTGAACTCCATCATCCTCTTCAAGAGATTCAACATCATCAATATCAGGTATTATATACTCGATTTTTTCAAACGTATCCTCAAAATGATTACCAAACATATAAGTGTAAGATACGGTACTGCTTGAGGTAGGGTAATAGTCCCCTCCGAGCCTTAGACTTACACGGTTCGGGCTTCTTCTTCTGTATGTATTTTGATATAAAGAGTCTACATAGGAAGTATGATCGTATTCGAATTGTCTATACCCTCTTCCTATAGAATTCCCACTCCTATAGCTGGAACTTCCAAATACGTTCCACATGTCCGTGCGATAGTTAACATTACCAGCTATGTTTCTTTTATCATACTCGCCAGCCATTGTTGTGATACTTCCATTCAGTCCATCAAAGGCCCCTCGCTTGAGTACTATATTAATTATACCTCCAACACCGTCAGGATCATATTTTGCTGATGGATTGGTTATTACCTCTACTTTATCAACCATCGCTACCTGTATATTATCCACAATACCGCGCCTGTTTGAGCCTGTGAGCCCAGACCGCTTACCATCAATAAGGATTGTTACGTTTGCGTCTCCAGCTATGGATACCTCACCATCAATATTAACATCTAAGGTTGGGACTTTTCTGAGTAGGTCAAATCCGGTACCGCCTGCTGCGGTAAGGTTTTTTCCTACCTTAAAGATTTGTTTATCAACGGTCTGTATGAACTGACTCTCATCGCCGATGACCTCAACAGCATCAAGATTGATGCTCGATATTGAAAGAAGGATCTCGCCTAAAAAATTTTCAATGCTCCCGCCCTCACCTGGAAAAATATTAATAGGCCCGATCTCTTTCTTTGCGTATCCGATGAATTCGATCCATATCACGTACTCCCCCAATGGTATCTCACGCACTATGAAACTACCATCTTTTTTTGATAGTCCTCCGGTGACAACGCTCCCAGAGTGGTTATCAATTATTGATACTGACGCATATTCAATGGGTTGGCCAGTAGTAGAATCAGTGATGGTCCCCTGTACCACTCCGATTGCAGGCATGGCAGGCTTGGTGTTATGGTCTTTATGTGCGAACACTGGATTTAAAAACGGCGCCAGTAAAAGGATCCCGGTTAGGGGGAATTGCAATAAGGATGTTGATTTCATCAGTTTAAAATTTCCTACTTTTTTATTTAATTATTAAAAAATAAATGAATTTCAATTAAGAATTGGTATGATAAATTATTTTAAAAGTTAAAGATTTATCGTGCCTCGTCCCAGTGCACTTCCATTGTATGATATTGAACCTTTCTTCTCCCCTCAATGGCAACAGGGAAGTTATATGTGGCGGTCTGTCCGGGCTCTAACGCAGAATCTGCTATCACTCCGGAGTCGTATATGATCCGGGTTCCTTTGACGAAAACAGAATCTCTTCCTGCCTCTTTCGTGGTCTGAGTGAACAAGTTAGAGATGACCCGTACAAAATCGGCCCGTTTCTTACCAATGTTCTTTATCCGGCCGGAGAAGATCTGCCGGTCCGGGTAAATATTAACGAAGGGATCTCCAAGGAAAACGATCTTAGGGCTTGGTTCTTCATGCTTATCCCGCCGAATGACCATCTCCTTTTTTAAGACAAGCTTACCGATCTGTGTTTTTAGCACAAGGGTAGAATCCGATTCTTCCAGAATATCGCCCATCACCACGGTTCCATTCCGCAGTTCGATCCTATACTGGTACTCCGGCACCTTGATCAGGTCAAGTAGTTCTCTGGTCACGTTCGGCATCTCTTGCTTTTCTTCAAACGCGGCCACAATATTCTTAAGAGAGTCTATCTGGTTTTTTAATGCCCGCAGGTTGGACTCGTATTCAAAGAATGTGTCTTCAAAAGCAAGTCTGTCTATTCGATCGAATTGACGGACCTGAGGCAGAAGTTCTTCAGCACTCTGGGTCTTAAGAGGAGTATCAAGACCATCAGCAAGTGCTTGCTGAGTTGTTCCGCTTGTAATGTCGATCTCGGCATCTTTTTCTGGTGCCTCACCGCTCTTATCAGTGGCAATTTTTTCAGGTTCTTTTACTGCTGAAATCGTTATTAAGATATCTTCTTCAAGGTCCCTATCTGTTATGGTAATGCTCTGGTCACCGCTTCCTTCGCTCTTATGCTCTGCTTTAAGAGTATAGGTTCCAGGGTCTATCTTTTTGAACTTGAACTTCCCCTTACGATCTGTTTTTTCATCTTTGATCTCTTGTCCGTCATTATTCAGAAGGAACACTTTTGCCTTTTTTACTCCCTCTCCATCAGCTGTTCGAACAATACCAGAAAGTTTATAATTATCCTTTGGGAAAGCGATACCTAATACAAAACAGATCAGCAAGCTTCGGAACGATCTAATCATGCTCTCTCCGTTCAAAGTTTGCCTTGTGAGCCATTCGGCGTACCTGTTCTGCCCAGATTTTTTCCTCACCAAGCATGTAGACCATGTCCAAGATATTATCATAGTAGACATAGTTCTCTTTTTTCTCCAGCACAGGTAGGATCTTGGGGATAACACTAGCGTCTTTGAATGTTCCTAGATTATCAATGGCCTTTTTTCGAATATCGGTAGGATAATCATCACTTCTGGCAATCTCAATAACAGCCTTTTTTACCTCTGGGTCATCAAATTCACCTAAGGCTGAGAGCATAGTATTCAACAGGGTGTAATATTGTCTTTTACCAGTGTTATAGGTATTGAGCAAGGCCAGAACCAGATTCTCTTGGCGCACACCAGCCATGGTATTAATAGCAAACTCACGAACTTCCAAGTTCGTGTTGGGGTCTCCCAGTAGTTCAGCAAAAGCAATAGCAACTTCATCAGGGTTCTTTTTCCCAAGGATCTCAACTGCTTTGTTTCTGATCCCGATACGAACATCAGGATCTTTCGCAATGGTTGTCAGTACAGGTATGACCTGGTCATTGCCCAGAGCCCCTAATGTTTGGGTCATTAGGTTCTCAGTTCTACTCATGTTTGCTTTGGCCACTTCATAAAGATCCAAAAGTACCAGTATCTGATCTTTAGTGCGAACCTTATGGAGGTTCTCTACCAGGTTCACATGAAGATCATTTGTTCTCTCTTCCAGTATGTGCATCGCTTTTACCATTGCCATACTGGCCTTTGGGTTCTCTCGAAAAAGAGCCAGCATTTCTATAGACGCTTTCAGAAAAGAGAAGTCGACAGCGCTGGTGGTCTCCACCATGTTTGCAATAGCGTTCAATGCCATGGGATGCTGGGTATCAGCTAATACCCTGCCCGCTTCTATCCGCGCTTTAGGGTGCTGGTTATCATCATTATACACTTGGATCAATTCATCAAGGGCCTGCACTTTCCCATCCTGGTATGCACTACGCAGTTTTTGGATATTGTTCAGGAAATTTGGGTCATCAGGATCCATGATAGATCTTTTACCAAAAAAATTCTTAATGGTAGCACATCCCTGTAAGAGCATCAGGCATGAAATGGTTATGACCAGTAGCCTACGCATCATTCCCCCATGAATGCATGGAGAGATCATTCCCATCAAACACGGCATATGTTGGTTTATGTATCCAGTCTCCAAGAACAGCTAATTTTCCTTGCTTTACCTGTATCATCTCACCTAAATGATAGTGACCTGAGATCATATAATCAAAACCCTTATCAAACTGGTTCAGAGCGGCCTGCTTCAGCTCATTTCTTATATCTATTTTGGATTCTTCAGAGTGAGCAGGATGACGACCGCTTCTTGAGATCCTGCGACCTATTTTATAACTGATAGTTGGATGTATCCATCGAAAGCACCATATAAAAAATGGACTACGAATAATCAGCTTTAACAAACGATATCCCCAATCCCAGCTCAGGATACCATCACCGTGCGTGATATAAAAATTCTTACCATTCACAGAGAATGTGGTATCATCAAAATAGGTTTTATTCATAATCTTTTTTTTCATAAAGTCCATCAGCCAATAATCATGGTTGCCCACGACGAATCTCAAATCCACACCAGCTTTCTTTAGTTGATAGGCTTTGTTGTAAAACTCAAAATAAGCCTTTGGTACCATATCAGGGTATTCAAAATAAAAATCAAACAGGTCTCCGACAAAAAATAGGGTTCCCCTTGTTGTTCTGACATAGTTCATGAAACGATATAGTTTTCTCTGACGCTGTTGCTCATCTTCTGAATCATTCAGCATTAGATGGATATCGGAAATGAAATAGATCGGTAAATCCATGACAGCGAAACTAACTTTTTCAGTTTAGGAGTGGCAAGTACAGTAAAATATTGGGAATCATTCAATAATTGACGATTTATTAATATTTCCAGTATCTTTTAACTTATACTTCGAATCAGTGTTCTAAATAACATGTTAATATTTAAAAACGTGGTCAGATACTCTATTCTCACAATTGCGATCATATCATTGGCTTGGGGACAGTCCTTTGGTAAGAACAAGGTCCAGTACCGCGATTTTGACTGGTCCTATATCCAGACCCATCATTTCGACATATATTTTTATGGCGGTGAACAGAACCTGGCAGAGTTTACCTCTGACGTAGCAGAGGAGGCCTATGAGCAGATATCTAAACACTTAAGCTGGGATCTAAGGAAACGTGTATCCATCCTGGTGTATAACTCACACAATGAGTTCCAACAGACCAATGTAGTTGGTCCCTATATGTCGGAAGGAATCGGTGGGGTGACGGAATTATTTAAGAATCGTGTAGTATTTCCATTTTCAGGAAACTATGAGCAGTTCCGGCATGTGATTCATCATGAACTGGTTCATGCAATGCTTAATGATATGGTGTATGGTGGGAGCATGCAGAATGTGGTTTCCAGCCGCACAAAGCTCCGGATCCCTATCTGGGCAAACGAGGGCCTAGCAGAGTTTCTAAGTTCAAACTGGGATACAAAGGCCGATATGATTCTTCGCGATATTGCTATACATGAACGCATCCCAACAATAAAAGAACTGAATTATTTTATGGCATATAAAGGTGGACAGTCCTTATGGAGATTTATTACGAATAAATATGGCAGGGAAAAGATAGGTGAGATATTCCGGTCCATGAAGAGAGCCCAGAATGCAGAGAAGGGATATCAACGTGCCATGGGTATGAAATGGAAGGAACTCACAGAACACTGGCATAAGTATTTGAAGAAAGAATATTGGCCCGATATTGCAGACCGTGAACCGTTAGAAGATATGTCCGAAAAACTAACTGACCATAAAAAAAATAGAAACTTCTATAATGTTTCACCAGCGCTATCTCCTGATGGAAGTATGGTAGCCTTATTGACCGACCGGTCGGGATATTTTGATATCTATTTGTTGGATGCCCAGACCGGAAAAAAGAAACGAGTATTGGTGAAGGGTAGCCGGTCTGTGGATTTTGAAGAATTAAAATGGTTGCAACCAGGTATCTCATGGTCACCTGATAATCGGAGGATCGTGTTCGCTGCAAAAGCAGGCAAAGGGGATGTACTTCATATTATCGATGTGCAAAAGAAAAATACAGAAAAGATCAATATCGATTTGGATGGGGTATTCTCAGCCGCGTGGAGTCCCAATGGAAATGATATAGCGTTCATTGGCAATAAAGGCGGTGCCAGTGATATCTATATCTACAGTTTAAAGGAACAGAGTTATCGGCAGATCACTAATGACCGTTTTTCTGATTCATTCCCGTCTTGGGATCTATCTGGTAAAAAAATTGCTTTTGTTTCTGATAGGGGTGATTATGTTGATGGCATTTACCAAGGGAAAATGGAAGACCATGATTTTCATCAGACCGATATTTATATATTGGATATCGAGACTGAAATGATTCAGCGTATTACCGATACACCCGAGAATGAGGATCACCCGATCTGGGCGAACACAAAACCTGCCTTGTATTACACTTCTGACCACAATGGAGTCTGGAATCTATATGTTCATCCACTATATCCCGATAGTGTAGCGAATGATCAAGGTTCAGGCCGTTATGCCATCACTAATGTTCTGACAGGCCTGCAGCAACCTACCATTTCTAGGAATGATGATCTATTAATATTTGCAGGATACGCTGGAACTGGCTGGGACCTGTATGGTATAAGCGGTCCATCTAATCTCCCACCTGTAACGGTCAATCCGACACAATATATCCTAAATAAGGATTCAAGCGATCAATCGATCACAGACCTACGTAAAAGCAAAAGCACTTTCAGATTGGAAGATGAGATCTCATCAAATTATTCGAAATGGATATTTTCTCAAGTTTACGAGAATTATAATACTGCGATCTTGGATAAAAACAAGGAATCTACTGATACAACTTTTAATGATACCTTGGTTGATGGTTGGCATGTTCCACAAGCATATAAAACAAGGTTCACTTTAGACCTTGTTAGCGGAAACTTGCAGATCAATAATGTTTTTGGTGCAACTGGTATGACATACTTTGCTTTTAGTGATATTCTTGGAGACCATCAGATCGCGATTGGTACAGAAATGGTCCTGACGCTGGAAAATAGTGATTACTATTTTTATTATGGTTACCTTAAGAACCAGACCGATTACCACTTTGTGGGTTTCCAGAATGCAAACTTTTTCCAGATTGGTTATTATACATTAGGGCGGCTCCGTCATCGTGGATTCCAGACATCTGTATCTCATCCCTTTAGTCGGTTCCAACGGGTGGATGTGGGTTTTTCTTGGCATAATGTTGTGTATGATATTTTAGATCAGGTCTATAATCCGGTTTTACAACAGAATGAATATGTTAAAAGATCGCCGTCCCAGGGATTCTCTATTATTTTGCCAACCTTGAGCTGGGTGATTGATAATTCTGTGTTCGGGTTCACTGGTCCGATCGATGGATACAGACAGAATACGTCAATGATAATAAGCCCCGGTGGAGGTGAAACAGATATGTCGTTTCAAACGATGAAAATAGATATGAGAAAATACTGGCGTTTTGGTAGGGACTATACACTGGCCATTCGAGGATTCTTTGGTCGTAGTCAGGGGGATGATGCCCAGAAATTCTTTTTAGGTGGTATGCCCTATTTGTTGAGCGGACGAGGTGAGACCAATGGGGACCCGGATGACGGCTATTACCGTAATGTTCTTACGGACACATCAAACACGTCAATGATTAGTGATATATATTTCACTGAATATGCTTTCCCCCTTAGGGGCGCCAGGTTCGCTGAACGGATCGGTAATCAGGCTGCGTTATTCAATTTTGAAGTACGGTTTCCTTTTATAAACTATCTTGCATTGGGTTTCCCGCTAAAGGTTGTTTTGGGTAATATTCGTGGACATGCCTTTGTGGATATGGGTGCAGCATGGGATGAGCTTGATGAGTTCTCGAATAATAAATGGCCAAGCAAATATGGATCGTATAATTTAGGTGATTATTCACCCTGGGTGGTCACAGCGGGTATAGGAGTAAAAATAAACCTGGGGTATTTTCTACTTCGTATCGAGTCTGCCTGGGATAAGAATCCGGACGGGTTTTCCAAGCCTCAGTGGTATTTTTCCTTAGGCCCTGACTGGTAAAACCTGCTTCTTGTTTCCGTCCGTCGCGAAAGGCAATTTCTTATCCTTTCATGGCTAAAATAAGACCCAAGATACATTTTTTATGTTCCGCTTGTGGCGATGATTTCCCAAAATGGTATGGCCAGTGTCCATCGTGTAAGGAATGGGGGAGCCTTTCTGAGTATAAGATCTCACACAAAAAAAATGGTCGCAAGCTCGAGACCCGTGAATCTAGATCACTTACCAGCATTCTGACCCAGGAACCAGGTAAGAGGATCTCAACCGGCATCAAAGAAGCTGATCGTGTTCTGGGTGGTGGTTTACTATCTGGGTCCCTGCTCTTACTTGGGGGGAGTCCTGGTGTCGGAAAATCCACATTAGCCCTGCACATTTGCTCTGGGATCGATCGCAAAGCATTTTATGTTTCTGCGGAAGAAAGTGAAGAACAAGTTGGACTAAGAGCCCGACGGCTCAATGTAAATCCAGAACAGCTTCACCTTTCAGGAGAGAATGAATTAGATGGCATAATATCCCATATTGAAAGGATCTCCCCTGATCTGGTGATCATTGATTCTATCCAGACGATCATGAATTCAGGATTGGATTCATTACCTGGTTCTCCAAGCCAGCTTCGGGATTGTGGACAAAGGTTCTTGGAAATCAGTAAGCAAAAAGGTGTAATAATCATGATCATTGGTCATGTAACAAAAGAAGGGACCATAGCTGGACCAAAAATGTTGGAACATATGGTGGACACAGTGCTGTATATGGAAGGAGATGATCGCTACGATCATCGTATTCTAAGATCTGCAAAGAATCGATTTGGTGCAACGCACGAGGTAGGGATCTTTAATATGAATAAAGAAGGGTTGAAAGAAGTGATCAATCCATCTGAAATGTTCTTGGCTGAGCGAAGCAAAGAAATACCGGGAACTTGTATCTATCCTTCCTTAGAAGGCACTCGACCGATACTGGTCGAGGTCCAGGCATTGGTGTCCAATGCTAATTTTGGTACACCCCAACGAAATGTGAATGGTTTTGATTTTCGCAGACTGTCCATGCTTATGGCAGTTCTGGAAAAACGGATGGGTATAGTCATGGGGACAAAAGACGTTTTTGTTAATCTGGTAGGTGGTCTAAGGGTGGATGACCCAGCAGCTGACCTATCAATATTGTGTGCTGCTGCATCCAGTACAATGGATAAGGCCATAGATGAGAATATAGTATTATTAGGTGAAGTAGGTCTAACTGGCGAAGTTCGTTCAGTCAGCCGGTTGGAGTATCGTTTAACAGAAGCAAAAACACTTGGATTCAAGGAAGCGATCGTTCCTAAAGGTAGTGTCAATGAAAGATTAAAAAAAATAGGACTGAAAATTCATTCCGTCCGATCGGTCAATAATGCATTTAAAATATTATTTTAGGATATAAAAAATTTATGATGAACTAGTGATAAATAGATTTGCAATATTCTGAGCAGATTATTCAAATCGACGTGCTCCAAAAATGGTCAAATGAGATTCTCGATAAATAAAACAGATGATATATCTTCTGCAAGGGCAGGTACCTTAGAGACGGAACATGGCGATATCGAAACTCCTGTTTTCATGCCTATTGGAACAGTTGGTGCGGTAAAAACCTTTTCACCCCATGAATTGGAAGGGATAGGTGCCCGGATCATTCTTGGGAATACATATCATCTTTATCTACGTCCTGGGATGGATGTTATACAACAAGCGGGCGGCTTGCAAAAATTCATTAACTGGTCAAGACCGATCTTAACAGATAGTGGTGGATTTCAGATCTTTTCTTTGGCCAAATTGAACAAGATAACGGATGATGGTGTGGAATTCCGGTCACATCTTGATGGTAGTGTACATACAATGACACCAGAAATATCCATGGGTATTCAGCGCAAACTAGGGAGTGACATAATAATGGCCTTTGATGAATGTCCTCCAGGAAATGCGGATAAGAAAATTATCAGATCAGCCGTAGTTCGTACATCCGAATGGATGAATAGATGCAAAATTTTTCTTGATGAGAATCCACCCCTATATAATTCTGAACAAACGCTTTTCCCGATCATACAGGGAGCAACAGATGAAGATCTACGTAGAATCAGTGCTGAGCAATTAATTCCTTATTCTTCTTGTGGGATGGCCATTGGCGGACTGGCCGTAGGAGAAGAGAAAAATGCCATGCTTGATACGATCGAACAGTGTGATAATCTTCTGCCAAAGGAAGAACCCCGATATCTTATGGGCATTGGGCGGCCTTCAGACCTGGTCAATGCTGTGGGTCGCGGTATGGATATGTTTGACTGTGTTATTCCAACACGTAATGGGCGAAATGGGCAGATCTTTTCAGGTCTTGGTGTTATTAATATTAATAATGAAAGATACAAAAAGGATTTTTCACCTATAGATGAAGACAGCTCTCACGCTTTTGGTCGAATTTTCTCTAAGGCTTATGTCCGACATCTATTTAATATTAATGAGATTTTGGGTTTGAGGATCGCATCCACGCTGAATCTTGCATACTATATAGGGCTCATGGCAACCATGAGGCAAAAGATCCAATCTGGTGACTTTAGTGCTTGGTCCAGGGAGTGGTTCAGGAACATGGAAGGAAAGAAAGGAATGTAATGCCAAGAATAAAGATTCGTGTGGTTGATGCTTACGTATACCATCAGACAAAAAATGATATTCGATTTTTACTATTAAAGAGGGCAAGGACAAAGATGTATGAGCACCTTTG
>ENA-UPTF01000019-UPTF01000019.1-marine-metagenome-genome-assembly--contig:-NODE-19-length-103402-cov-7.239613_pt1 | contig 103402 bp, 82 predicted proteins | sample MGYA00238166_ERZ767019 | MGnify/ENA primary metagenome ERZ767019 (study PRJEB28930, sample SAMN06266391) | marine metagenome | isolation source: Sea water from 250 m depth | place: Atlantic Ocean... | reverse complement strand
TTTTAAAATCAGCAAACAAAAGGATAATAAACAATGGCGTAAGAATTATTCTAATGAGCGATAATATATTTGGTGTATTCATACTACTGTCCTTCCTTCCATCGCCCTAGCTATTGTTAGCTCATCCATATATTCAAGATCGCTTCCGACTGGAAGACCCCTAGCTAGTCTAGTAACTTTAGCACCTAGATTTTCAAGCATTTTAGCTAAATATAGTGAAGTTGTATCACCCTCGATGCTAGGGTTAGTAGCTAAAATTATTTCCATGCCATGTTCAACTCTTGCATACAGGCTTTTAAGGTTTAAGTCGTCTGGCCCTACCCCATCAAGCGGTGACAAAACACCACCCAGAACATGATATCTACCTTTAAATGAATTAGTTTTTTCAAACGCATAAATATCCTGAGGTTCCTCAACAACACAAATAACACTATCTTCCCTGTCACTATCCGTACAAATTTCACAGATAGTGTTTTCAGTCATAATTCCGCAACAATCACAGAATATAATATTTTTCTTAATGTTTGTTATGGCCTCTGATAAGTTTTTTATATCCTCATTATCTGATTTTAGAATATAAAAAGCTAATCTTTGTGCAGTTTTTCTTCCTACTCCAGGAAGTCTAGATAATTGCTCTATTAGCGCATTTGCTGATTTGGGGTATAGAGCCAATTTACATTCCTGGGATATTTAAACCTGATAACATGCCACCAGTAACTGAGTTCATCTTTTCCTTTGACTTGGACTGTGCTTTTGATATACCCTTATTAACAGCAGAAATGATAAGGTCTTCAATAATTTCCTTATCTTCTTCTAGTACTTCTGGCTCGATACATAGCTCTATAAGTTCTAGATTACCATTGACTTTTATTCTAACCATTCCGCCTCCAGAATCAGCATCTATTATTGTATCAGTAAGCTCAGCCTGGACGCCTTCAATGCGCTTTTGCATCTCCTGCGCCTGTTTTAGCATTTTTGCCATATTTCCCTTAAACATCATTTTCTCCTATGTTAAAATTTCCCCATCAAACAAATCAACAATCTTATCACGTAGTTGTTCATCTTTTTCGATGTTTTCACTAGCCATATTATTATTTTCTTCTAACTTATCGGTAGGCTCACTAGATCCTTTTTGAACAGAAAATCCAATGTTAGATCTAAATTCAGATACTAACATACCATTGATCACATCCATATTACTTTCAATCATATTCAAATGAAAATCTAAGGCACTAGAAATCTGTATAGTTATTAAACCATTTTCAATACTCAGAGGAACGCTCTTATCTAATATTGATGCGATTGACGGTTTTTTTATATGCACTTTTTCAATGAAACCTTTCCATTTTTGTCGAACTTCATCAATATCTAATTCAGTTATACTATCAGAATTATTATTGTTATCGCCTTCTTCTTTATCTGGTTTATCAATATTATTATCCGTTTTATCTATTTTTTCCGGTAAAATATTAACAGATGCTTTTTTCTCTATATCCATCGAATCTTTTGAGCGATTCTTAGTAGAATGATTTTTATCCATTTTTACTGGTTTTTTTTGCTCTATTACTTGATCATTTTCCTCCATATGCAAACTACCAGACTCGAATAATTTATCTAGGGAAACTGATTTATCCATTTCTAATAGTTTCAATGCCGTGATTTCTAATATCAGATATGGATCATCAGAACGGTTGATATAGGTAGCTACATCTGAAACAGTTTGACTTATCCTTAGTAGATCACGATTATCCCATTCAGATGCATGAGCAAGATATAAATTTTTATTCTCTTTATTCATATCTAACAAATCAATACCATTGGTAATTTTAGAGTAGAGTAAATTTTTTAAATGATTTCTTATTCCGTTATTAACCTCGCTTGCTGGCACACCATAACGTCCAAAACGATCCAAAACCTTGATCAATACAGTTCCATTCTTATTAAGCAGTGCTTTTGTATAATCAAAATAAAGATCATTAGGTATTATTCCTAACGCCGATACTGTTTGTTCATAGTTAATATCTGATCCACAGAAACTAATTACTTGATCTAATATACTTAGCCCATCTCTCATGCTCCCATCCGCTTTTCTTGCTATGATTTGTAAACTATCTTCGTCTGCTTTTATTTTTTCCTTTTCAAGGATAAAAGAAATTCTACTAATTATTGTATCGGTTGCTATTCGATTAAAATCAAACCTCTGACACCTAGATATTATTGTTGCGGGTACTTTATGAATGTCTGTGGTGCAAAAAATAAACTTACCATGCGCAGGTGGCTCCTCTAGTGTTCGCAATAAGGCATTGAACGCGGGGTTAGTGAGCATATGGACCTCATCAATAATAATTACCTTGTATTGACCAACCATGGGAGCAAACTTTATTTGTTCTCTTAGGTTTCTTATTTCTTCAATACCCCTGTTTGATGCACCATCAATCTCGAGAACATCCAGAGCTCTTCCTTGGGAAATTTCCATCGCAATAGTAGTATTGGGATCAAAATCATATCTAGTTCCACCTTCAGCGTTTAACGCCATTGATAATATCCTGGCTGTTGTGGTCTTGCCGACCCCTCTAGGGCCAGTAAAAATATATCCCTGAGCAACCCGATCTTTTTTAAAGGCGTTAACTAGTGTTTTAGTGACGTGATCCTGCCCTACGATATCGCTGAATACCTGCGGACGCCATTTTAATGATAATACTCTATATGTCATAAAACTGATGGCCGTGCACTTATGATTGGAAATCTCATAAATAAATACTTAATACCTTGCCAGCTCAAACTCAATTAACTGCAAGCACACAGAAAAAAAAGCTTACCGCTGCTCCCTTCCAGGCCTGACGGGGTTCACTCAGTTAATGTTGCAACAGGTTGAGATTATCAACACCGCTCAGTCTACCATATCTATCCGATAATACCCTAGCATAAGCATCGATCCTGCTATAGCGGTTTGCAGGCAACAGGGCACCGCTAACTCCCCATCTAGCACGGCCTATTATTAATTTTCAAATTACTTTATTACTAATTAATGAAAAAACTCTAAATTAATACTACAACAATAAATATATCATATATAGATAGACATTGCTGTAGTATTAACGAAAAAAAATTAGCAACAAATACTTAGAAATCTTATATAAATCTACTATACGAATCTAATGACTCTGGCTTCCATGAATTAAAACCTAGTATATAACTACTATTTTTATTTCCTCAATCTCAAACCAGTCCCAAAAATTAGAACGGTCAAGCTTTATTACACCATTTTTGAAACTAAAACGAAGCCTTTTCCTGTATAATGATTCAGTGAACCATTGAGAGTTCTCTCTTCGATAGTATATTGCAATATAAGGAGGACTATCCGAAACTAGATCAGGGATAATAAGTGTACATATGGCTTCATTAAACTCACCCTCAGAAGTCACAAAATCAAGCTTAGAAAAACTATATACTTTTTTTATTAATGGGGAGTACTCTTTTGATTTATCTGCCGACTGTTGGCAAAATACTAATGATAAAAGAATAATGGAGTTAAATATAATTTGAGAGCGATTTGTCACCCTCAAATTTGGCACTACTTTTTACCGCGCCCAAATAAACCTTTTTTCTTTGGCTCTTCTTCTTTTGGTTCTTCCTCTTTTGTATCTTCACCAGATCCTTCTGCTATGCTTTCTACTCTTTTTTCCCAGTCGCTAGCATCCTCAGGTGCTCCAGGACCACCATCACCTCCAGATACTGCTTCTTGAGGATTCTCCCAGATTTCCTTGAGTTTCTCATGTCTCTTAACTGAATTATCCCGCAAGCCATCCAGCATTTCACTAACTTCTTCGTCAAAATCAGCGATGGTCTGTTCCATACGTCGAATTAGTTCTTCCTGCAGTGGCCCGCCATAACCTTCGCCTACTCTTTCCATAAGGTTGCCAAACTGTTCGATTAAGTATTGCTTTTGAGGGTCTACCTTAGGTTTATCCTCACCATTACCATTATTTGTTTCGGCCATATTGCCTCCAGTTATTACCTTTTATTTTGCTCATACTTTTCTTGGGAAAGGATGAACGTTTCAGTAGGTGTCAACATCGTTGATAGAGCCTCATAAAGCTCACCACTAAATATTAGACCCGCTGTAATACCATAGAATCTATAATACCAGGACTCATCCAACCTAGGACTTCGTTGACTATTATATAATGTAGCCATATTCAAGCCCATTATCCCACTTAATGCGTAAATATACGGCTTTAAACCTAAAAATTCATTATCAGAAAGTCTATATGAAATCAGCTCAACATAGTCCAGGTTGATTTTCTCTATAGCACGAGCCGTTTGAATACTAATAATATTATTTTCAAATAATATCAGAGTTCCCCTTAAGCGCTTATTGTTATTGTGAACGACTTTAACGTATTGCGGCTTAGGAAGCCCATTTATTATTTCTGCAGCTCTTAAAAAATCCATCCCAGCGTACATAATCTCACGAGCTTCTTTTGTAAACTCGGGCTGCAAATTTACCTTATTTTGAAACCTGGTGAATTGCTTGAGTGACATTTTTTTTTCATAGGTTTGTCTTTTTCCTCTTTTATTTACCACTATACGTACACCGTATTTCAATTCAGAAACTTCATATATCTGCGCACTGATAAAATTTCTTACTTTAGGAAATATGCGATAAAAACGGTTCTCGTGAATGTCTATTATGGTTCCAACACGCGGACTCAAAATAACAATCTCACTCTGTGAGAAACCTTTGCTTAATAATAACAGTAAAAATAGAAAAATCTTCATCATAATATTTATTTAAAAACTGAATGCGGTTTCTACTTTTGTCTGCTTAACCGGTTCTAATTCACCGGTACCGTTGTCTCTATAAAATTCGCTGTATTCCCAGATCAGACTCACACCCTTGCTCATTTCATACCCGACACGGTATCCCATTACAGTGTTCTCAGATGGGTTTTTAAAATCAAATGGGTCTTTATCATTATTTCTTCTATAGAAAGCAGTTGCTGTACTTAGCTTAGGAATATTATCTGTGTTAAGGGTCAGTACAGAGTTAAAGCTATTATATTCAACAGTGTCTGCAGTCATACTGGCATAGGAAGCGCTAAAATTCACTAGATTAAATAGATTCATATTTGCAGAACCAAATACACCATCAGAGCTCCAGCTATCATCATAATCAGAAAAGATAGACATATCTTTTGTCCTAATTATAGTCTCTGTTCCTTGAGAGATACTAACTACTCTGTTTAAATCATAGGCCTGGTCAAAAAACTGAGGAATATAAGAACCTTTAACGGATCTGTATTCAATAGAAATATTAAGCAAGCCGAATAATGTTGATCTTAGCCCCGGTATAGTCAGGCCTGTTCCAGAACGCTTTGGCCGAAAAAAAAGTGTGTCAGTATTATCATCTACTGTTGCAACCTCAGGAAATAATAGACTGCTAAACTCCGTGTAAACAGATAGAGATAACATATCACTAGACAACACAGGGTAAGATATATCAAAAGACCAGGCAGACACAGACGCCTTGTTATCGTTAATACTAAACGGTCTTGCTTTAAGGGTTATGCTGTCATCCATAGCATCAACCAGATTGTCACCATCAGAATCAATATCAATCAGTGAGTCAGAGACTCCCACTCCATGACCAGGGTCTGGCCAGCCGTCGCCATCGGTATCATTCCAGAGAGAGCTATCAGTCGGAAAATCATCAAATATATCAGGAAAAGAGTCACCGTCTCTATCTTTTAAAGATGAAAACATATTCGCATCAGAAATATAGTTCAAACCTATTGTGATCGGTAACGCATCAGAAACCTTATACTGTGCTCTTAGTCCCAAGATGGTTCCGCCTCTAGAAAAGTCTTTAATGTTCGATAAAAATAATTCACCACCGATAGGGCCTATGTTAAATCCAGTGTTTATCCCTACTCTTCTCACCGTTGGAAACTCCATCATATTAGAATAACCCTGCATCAAACCTCCCTGTCCAAGTGTCATGTTTTCAATAGAACCATATTTAACCCACACTGGAGAAGATTTTTCGCCATAACGTATATAAAGAATTTTATCATATATTAGATCAGGATCACTCTTAAAGTCCCACTCATCTTCACGCACGTTACCCTCATTATCCATGTAAACAACCAAGTCTAACCCTATGCCAACACCGGCTATATTTATCTCTGGCCTAAGTGCAAGCTGATTGTATAGTGTGCCATCTATTGTAGCTGAGCCAACCCCGAGGCCCATCCCAAAAGGCTTTTTTGGCACATCAGGTTTACTGTCTGGCTTAGACTCACTTGCTGATTCCTGTTCAACTGAGGTATCATTATTGTTGCTCCTATTTTCCGATTCTGGTTGTCCACTATCACTATCATTAATGTTATCATTTTGACTTTGTGAATCAAATTTTTGAGGTTCAGCTGATGGCTGAGTAGGGTCTACTCTTTTTGAAGGCGGTTGATTATTTTGAATAACATCTTCTAGTTCTGGATCTTTAGGGTAATCACTGGGACTTGCAGGCGCCTGCATTAAGCTCCCTGTGGACCCACTTAAGGCCTTCTGTCCTGGACCAACACTTACTGTCTGTCCACTGACAGAGTTAAATACATCAAACAGGCCCTCTTTCCCAACAAACTGATCAACACCAGAAGGATCAATCATCGCGGAAAATTCTGTGCCTTTTACACTTGCTACGCTTACAGGAGAAACGACCCTGAAAGCTTTGTTTCTATTTTCTTTTTCAATCTTATTAAGAATTGTACCAAACTCAATATTTAGTGAACGAGTATTTCTTGTGTCCATAAACTCAAACTGTGAGTTTGCCTTGATCTTTACCACCGATCTATCATCTAAAAATATTACAGCTGCAAATCCATACTCACCCACTTTTATAGCGTCACCGTTATTTATTGAGCCACCAGCCTGTGCTACTTCAGCATAGGTCTGCATGCCTAATCTTTTTATATAGACCAATCCCTCTGACTTCATGATTCTTGCAATCGACTCTCCATAACTAATAGATAAACAGAAAAAAAGAGTTAATATAAATGTATATTTAGAAAGGTATTTATTCCGCATTGTTTTCCCTCTGATTAAAGCCAGATATTAGCAACCTATTTAATTTTCTACAATAGACTTAGAAATTCCAGCAGCCTTGCAAAATACTGATATTATATTCTTAAAAGTTTTCCCCGTGGCCTCACTCATGCCCAGCTCACAGGTAATACTCGAAGATACTCCATCTGAGCAACTATTATGCAATAATAATTTATTTGATGCGTATGCACTCAAACCAGGATGTCTCAATGACTTATCTCCTGCAGCTCCACAGCATTTTTGTTCCTCATCTCGCATTACTTTGCTAACACACTCATCCATTAGAGAATGAAATCTATTATTTAGACTCATTTTTTCTGCAGAACAGGGAGCATGCACAAAATACTTTTCATTAATAGGATTTATACTACATTTTTCCTTTACACTGTCTAAATACTCAATGATATCCAATATAGTTAGATCATAGTTTGATCCCTTTATATATTCCTTTAGATGATAAGTACAGGGTGAGTTATCAATAACAATAGGTGTTCTTCCATTGTCAGAGTCTTTATAAAGCTTACTGGTCAATTTTTCTGCCATTCTTATTCCCACTTCTCTTTGACCGTGAGAATCAAAAGACATGCCACAGCAAAAATCATCATAGTCATCGAGTACATGAAGCTTAGTGTCCACATGATTAGACAACATAATCATGTATTCTACATTAGATGTCCCTGTTGAGTCTCCTGATAATATGCGACCAACACAACTGGGATACATTATTGTTTCTGCACTATCGATACCACAGTTACCTTCATAACTATTTTTGGTTAGATTAAATCCCATTGTCGGCCAGATAGGAAATAAACCATTAGAAACATGATTAAGTCTATTTGTAATGTGCTTAAAGTTTTCTTTTCCCATAATCTTACTGCTATAGTTTCCTATTTTTACTAGAAATCGAAAAATTTCTAATGAAAGACTGAAATTATTTTCAACAATCTGAGCCGGGAAATTATTATTTTTTTTCACTCGATAATCTCTGATCATTTCACCAGTGTTTATGTTCACAGGACACCTATCTTCGCATAGCCCATCTGTTGCACAGGATTTGTCTAGGTAGTATTCTAGATCTTTATCTATATCAGACCTAATAACCGGATCTCTAATAAGCTCTAGCTCTCTCATAAGCCCAATTCTCTGCCTAGGAGAAAGAGTATAACCAGTACTAGGACAAACTTTCTCACAAAATCCACACTCCACACATGTATCAACGATATCATTGACTTTTGGCATAGGCTTCAATGATTTAATATGAATTTTACTGTCTCTTGTTAAGATTACATCCGGGTTTAATATAAAATCTGGATCAGACAAAGACTTAATACTCCACATAATGTCAAAAATTTCACTGCCCCATTCTTTTTCAACAAAAGGCGCCATATTTCGTCCTGTACCATGCTCAGCTTTCAGAGAACCATTATAATTATTTAATGTTATCTCAGACATTTTATCTATAAGCAGCTCATAATTTTTTACGCCACTTGACGTCTCAAGATCTACAGAACAGACATAATGCAGATTTCCATCTTTAGCATGGCCAAAAGTAACAGCATCATTGAAACCATAGGATTTAAAGATATTTTTCATATCATCTACAATATCGGAGAAATTTTGGACATCAACAGCAATATCTTCTGTGATAACAGTGGTGCCAATTTTTCTTAAAGCACCAACCGTTGGATACAGACCCTTTCTAATTTTCCAGAGACTCTCCCTATTACTAGCATCGCTAGAAAATCCTGAAGAAATATTAATAGAATTACTTTTGTGCATTATCTCTTTCGCAACTTCAACTCTATTTATTAACTGTCCATGGTTCTCACAATGATATTCTACTAAAATCCCTGAGAAACCATCTTCTATTTCCTTTGGACTATATGGAGGACTTTGAATATTTACCGCTGTTCTTAGCGCATTATCATCAAGAAACTCTATTGCACTTGCACCACTGTCTTTAAAATCCATTACAGAATTGCAAGCAGAGACTGAGCTATTATATAATATTAGTCCGGTAGCCTTGTGCTCATATTCAGGAACCGTGTCTAGTGTAACAGCAGAAATAAAGGCAAGAGTACCCTCAGACCCTATTAATAGATGAGAAAAGATTTCTAAAGGATCAGAATAATCAACAAAAGAATTCATAGAATACCCAATCGTATTTTTAAGTCGATATTTATTGATTATTTTATTATATAGTCTTTTATTATTACTTATATAATTCTTTATTTTAAGTATTCCTTTAAATAGATTTGGCTCACTGTATTGGAACCTTTCAGATTCACCATGTCTACCGGATTCATATACATGGCCGTTGGGAAGCATAAAACGTATGGATTCTAAAGTATTGTAACTATTATGCTCTGTCCCACATACCATGCCTGATGAATTATTAGAAACTATGCCGCCTATACATGCAGCGTTTATTGATGCGGGGTCTGGACCTATTTTTCTATTATATGAGGCGAGTATTTGATTTGCTGTCGCCCCATTAACTCCTGGCTGAAGAAATATTTTTTTACCACCATCTAAAACTCTAAATCTATTCCAATAATCTTTTACCTCTGCAAGGATCCCGTTTGTGACTGACTGCCCAGACAAAGAAGTTCCCGCAGTTCTAAACGTGATTGGTATCTTATTGTTTCGACTATAGTTGAATAAATCTTCTACCTCGTTCTCATTTTTTGGTTTTGCGACAGCATCTGGAACCATCCTATATACGCTTGCGTCTCTGCAATAAGATAATCTATCTATCCAGCTTGTAGATAACATATCGGTTGAACTGATATTGTGAAGTCTAGTCATCGAAAAATTTCAACACCTTTGTGTAATTATTTATTTTTTCTTCAATAGATTCACAAATAATACGGTTAAAAAGAAAAGGATTATAGATTTATTGATAACATTGTAGTTTATTTAAGTATTTTGTAACTTGGTATAATTCTGAGGTCGTCTATGATTTTACTTTTTTTAAGTCTTTCATAGATAATATTCAATAAAATAAATATGAATTATAAAAGACTACTAAATATAATATTAGTTATTATACTGTCATCGCACGCGTACTCAAGCGAAACAGTATCTATTGCAGGTGTGGTTATCGATAGCAAAGGCAAGCCAGTAAAAAAGGCTGAGATTGAACTATTGACAGCAAAAAAAGAAAAAGTAACAGACACGAAAACCGCCAAAAATGGAACATTTGACCTTAAAGATCTTAAGGCTCAAAATTATTACCTAAATATAACCAGTAAGAAAAAAGGCTCCGCAACGGTTACAATCAGGGCCTGGCCATCAGGTAATATTAATATTAAAGATTTAAAAGTTACTCTATCGGAAAAAGGTGAAAAGCAAAAATCATCTTTCGGACCTAAACCAACCCTTAGTGATGACAATGTTGAGGGTCCTCCGGCTCTTCAAAAAGGTGGAGCATTAGCTGGTAGAACAATAAAAAAACCTCCGAAAAAGGTAGAAAAAGTTTCTGTGAGTGGAAAAGTATTAAATAAAAAAGGAAAACCAGTAAAGAAAGCTAAAATTATACTTTTCGATGAAAACTATAATCCGGTTGAAGAGCTAGAAACAAATAAAGAAGGCTTATTTAGTATAGAAAAACTCAAGCCTGCTAACTATAACTTAACAATCTCTAAAAAGAAAAAGCAGGTAAAATTCAAACTCAAATCATGGCCAAAAAACAACCATAGCATTGAAAATATTGATGTAACTCTAACAAAAGAAAAACAGGACATAAAAACCCTGACCTTTGGCGTAGAACCTCCACAGGCAAACGCTGGCCCTGATCAAGAATCTGCTTATGAGAAGACCGTTACTATAGATGGTAGTAAAAGCTATAACCCTAATAACATCATTCAGTCCTATGAGTGGAAAGAGATATCTGGAAAGATTAAGATTCAAGATCCGGCCAAACCAATTTTTGATTTTCAATCACCACGAACTGATCAAACCTTTGAATTTGAATTAACAGTAAGAGGGCCCGGTAAAATAATTGACGAAGATACTGTAAAGATAGTCGTATACAATAAAAATATTTTCCCAATAGCTGATGCTGGTGAATTTCAGACTGTTGATTTGAATGAGCCAATCCTATTAGACGCTTCAAAGAGTAATGACCCGGATGGTGAGATTCAGTCCTACCAGTGGAGGCAAATATCAGGTGAAAAAGTTAAATCTAGAAACTGGAATCAATCTGTAATTACTTTAACAACGACCTCAACGCTAGAGGACACCCTTTCATTCGAACTTATGGTAGAAGATAATTATAACTCTGACCTTGATACTGTAGTCGTTTATATTGTTGATATTCCAGAACCCCTGATACTGCTTACTAGTAGCTCAAGCGCAAACGAAGGTACTGGCATGGCAAAAATCTCACTGGGCGTATCCGCTAAGTCTGGAAAGATAGCCTCTGTGCATGCTAAAACATATGATAGCACTGCAACAGGAAACGGCAGAGACTATACTACAATTGATAAAATTATCTCTGTGCCAGCTGGTAAGGCTAGGATTACTTTTCCCCTGAATATTAACAATGATAATATTGATGAGTATGATGAAAAGTTGATCATAAAAATAATTGACACTACGACTACCAATGCAAACACAGGAGCAACACGTACCCACATACTAACAATTATAGATGATGACCTTCCACCATCAGTTGAATTTTTATCTTCTAATACAACAGTGTCAGAGTCTGTTGGAAAACACTATCTAATTCTTTCACTATCAAATCAGAGCGGGAAAGATATATCTGTAAACTATCAGGTTCAGTCAACAAGTTCCGCTATGTTTGGCCAAGACTATAGTATTGAATCAGGAACCTCATACTTTCCAGCGGGTAAAACCAGGGACACACTTTACATATCAATAATCAATGATCCTATCGACGAGCCTAGACAATCTATCGTCTTAGCACTTAGTCAACCTGTAAACGCGTCTATCGGATTAAAATCTATGCACACGGTAAAGATTAACGATGATGACCCTCCTCCTTATGTTTATATTGATAATGAAAAAGGTAGCGGCCTTGAGTCAGACAGCTCTCAGTTTATTACTTACTCGCTGTCAAGCCATTCTGAAAAAGAGGTAACTGTAAACTATAGAGTCAGTACCTATGGCACCACATCAAAAAAAAATAAAGACTATTTATTAGAAAATGGTTCCATGATTATTCCGGCAGGTCCTCCTGGAAAATCTGGCATAAGTTTTTCTGTAATAGATGACAAAATAGATGAGTATGATGAGCTTTTAATCGTTAACCTTATCGGTGAGCCTGAGAACGCGACAATGGGCTCACTCACTCGCTACACTTTTACCATTATTGATAATGATGATAGGCCTACATTAGAATTTAGTGGAGACGATCATGGTAACGAATTTTCAGCAGCAACAAGAATTAAAGTTGGTAGTACATCCGCTGGGATTATTGAACTTGGAGGCGATATTGATGTCTTTAGGTTTGATCTAAAATATCCCATAACTGTGCTTACAAAATCATCAGGAAATACGGACGTTTTCGCTGAAATTTTAGATAATGCGGGACAATTGCTAGCGTCTGATGACAATAGCAGGGACAGTAATAACTTCCTTATGAAACTTCCATTATTACCCGGTCCACATTTTTTAAGAGTAAAACACTATGCACCTGATGGAACCGGGGACTATATTATGACGCTTGAATCTTCAGAGATGTATGATAAACAGGCAGACGACCTCATTCTAAGAAAAACACAGGCCTATTTCCACCCCGGACACATTATATATACTGCCCAAACCAATAAGGATCAATCCTATTATGTTGACAGAATTCAGATTGATTCGGTTTCATATTCACTCGACTCAAAACGGTTTATCAAAATCATAGTCAATGATTCAATCCTAATCAACCCTTCACACTGTTATGTACCAAGCTATGGCAGATATGAAAACCTAGGTATAATCCAAAAGAATTATATTTCAAATCCACTAGATGTTGAAGGGCTACCACAATATTTACCTGAGAAATATCTTGATAACTCATTAGTATTTGGTGTTGTAAGAGACTATCGCACTAGAAGACCTATATTTGGCGCAGAAATTAGGGTTTATGCTGCTGCTACACCGTCAATTGTAGCAAGTCAAACTAATCTGATCAATCTAACGGACGGGGAAACCTGGGATGGGGGCAATAGATTACCCACAAAACGTGCACTATATAATGTACCTAAAATCAATACCTATCCCGAAGAAAAAGGAAGAAGAGTCACCGGACTAAACGGAAAATTTGCCATTGCAGTGCAGGATACTGGATTTCTATTGATTCGTGCTAATGCTCCAACAAACAACTATAGAGTACAAGAAAAGAAAATTAGGATACGAAACAAAAGAGGAGATTTTTACGGAACAGATATATGGCTTATTCCAAAATAAGTTTTACCAAGTTTCTAATATTTTCTTTTGTTTTTATTTTTAATGCAGGTTACAGTATGAAAAACTCAGAATATGCCACTCTTGGTGGTGGATGTTTTTGGTGTATTGAGGCAGTTTATCAGAGACTGGATGGGATAATATCTGTTGTTCCAGGATACGCTGGCGGACATTCAAAAACAACGACTTATAAAGAAGTATGTACCGGAAAAACTGGTCACGCAGAGGTGGCAAGAATACATTATAATAGTGATATATTAACTTATGAACAAATTTTAAATGTCTTTTGGCAGGCTCATGATCCGACCACTTTAAACAGACAAGGAAATGACGTCGGGACACAATATAGATCTGTTATTTTCTACCATAACGAAGAGCAAAAGAAGATCGCAATAAATTCGAAAGAAAAAGCGAACAAATCTGGATATTGGGCAAATAAAATTGTAACTGAGGTCACAAAAATCTTTAACTATTCAGATGCTGAAGACTACCACAATAACTACTATGATAATAATCCAAACCAACCCTATTGTCTGTTTGTAATCAAGCCAAAGCTGGATAAACTAATAGATGATGGGATTATAGAATAATATATTAAAAATTTTAAGAATAATGATGCTCAAATTCCTGCATTGCAGCGATTAATGCACCAACACCAGATTCTGGCATGGCATTATAGATAGAGGCCCTGAATCCGCCTACAGATCTGTGACCTTTCAGAGTTTTTAATCCTCTCCCATCACAAAACTTTAGAAATTCATTATCGCTCATTTTGTTATCACAAAAAACAAATGGGACATTCATTGTCGAACGGTCTTCTTCATTTACAGGACTTTTAAACATAGTATTTCTCTCAATCTCATCATATAGCATCATCGATTTATTATGGTTGATGTTTTTCATTGTATTAAGTCCACCAATTGAATGAAGCCACTTGAGCGTTTCATTAACAACGCACACTGCAAAAACAGGCGGTGTATTATACATAGATTCTTTTGAAACATGTGTGCTGTACCTCATCATGTTTGGAATATTTCGATAATTTAATCTGGCAAGGTCTGATCTAATAATGACAAGAGTTACTCCTGCTGGGCCCATATTTTTCTGTGCACCGGCATAGATCAAACCAAATTTTGATACGTCTAATGGTCCTGATAAAATATCTGAGCTCATGTCTGCTACAAGAAAAGTATTATCATTTTCCATTACCGGGTATCTTTTATACTGTGTGCCATATATGGTATTATTGGTGGTAATATGAAGATACGTTGCTTCCTGCGTTATAGATATTTCTTTTGGGATGTAATTATAAACAGATTCTCTAGAGCTACCAATAATATTGACCCTGCCAACTCTCTCACACTCTGTTATTGCTTTCGCAGCCCAGGCACCAGTGTCTACATAATCAGCCGATCCATGATCAGGAAGCAAATTCATTGGAACCATTGAAAACTGGGTTGATGCACCTCCCTGCAGCCAAAGAACATGATAATTATCAGGAATATTAAGAAGAGTCTTGAGGTTATTCGTTGTTTCATTAAATAGTTCCACCACTGGCGTAGACCTGTGACTCATTTCCAACAAACCTATTCCATTTTCTTGAAAATTTTCAATGGCTTTCTTTGCAGCTTGCAATGCCTTTTCAGGAAGGCAAGCCGGGCCTGCGCTGAAATTATAAACACGATTCATAAATGGTAGTTTTTTTATAAAGAATATTCGCTAGAAGTTTCAACAAAACTTTAGTGCGGGTCAATAGCTACTCCGCTCCTTTAGAATAAAATGTTGTCGACGAAAAACTTTTATTCCAAACTGATCGGAGCGAAGTAGCTGCTAAAAAAATTATTCTGGTCTTTGCGACCTATATGGTATTGACCATGTTACACTGTTATAGCCGCCATCTTCTGTAAAAAGTGTGGCCAAATCAATTGTGCTAAAGAACGAACGAAATACACGAGAGCTATGACCTATTCCTGGACCATGTACACGCCAAAATCCTGAATGAACATTGTCATTTGCAACGGAGTCAATACTGATACCAAGATCATTGAGCCGGCGCCTGCCTCTCTGTGCTGCACTTCTTCCATAATGAAGCACTACCCACTCTCCTACTCCTACAGAGTCAATAGTATACTCAGGTCCAGTATTTTCTACTGATACTTTGGCAATAACTGCGTCAAATGATGTAAATGTTGGCAGTGTCTCGCGGTTGATAAAATGATCTCCAATTTCATCCGATGAGAAAGAATAAAGAAGATCACCAGTAAGTGTAAAACCTCCAGCAGCATTTAATTCAGCGTCATAAACCTCTACAGATGTAATGGAAACCTTGTCTCCAGATCCTCCGATAAGTGGGGTGAGCGCAATAATTCTCCAGCTGTAACCATCAGGGCTATTGCTATTATCTATTCTAGCGTATTTCACTTTCCTTGTCATTGTAGAGCTGAACTCTTTAGAGAAACCAATAGAGTCAATCGCCTCCATGGTTGAGGTGTCCATTGCCTGGGCCATAAAAACTCCGCTTACAGTATAATTAACTACGCCTATGGCAGTGTCTCCATCAACCGTAAAATCCACGGTTCTCTCTCGATCAGTAATCTGGCGACCAAATCTAATACGGTACCCTTCTCCATAGCCCAATGTATCACCTAGTATCCTTGGGAGCCCTCCATACTCAAGCCCGCTATCATAATCCATATCCATGAGACCACCATCTCCAAATCCATCAAGCCCTGCTGCGTCATCTTCATCAAGAAGCATTAAGAGTTCGGACTCATCATAGTTCTCATCTTGACCGGTATCAACACAAGCGATTGAAAGCATTAAAAACGATAAACAAATGTGATATATATATTTCATCATTATTTTCTCCTATTAATTATTAATTCCAATATCCACGACGTTTTCCATGTTTTTTACCACGTTTGGCCTTTTTTCCATCTTTCATTCCACGTCTTTTCTGTCTTTTTTTCATTTTTCCTTTCATATTTTTCATCATCTTATGCTTAAAAAGACCTAGCTTAGCCTGCTGATTCGGGTCTAAGATCTCACCAGACTCAAGTAGAAACTTTTCCTCTAGGTCCGCCATTTTTTTACGAAGCGCAGTTGACTCTTTAATAATCTTATTCACCTCTGCACCTGTGAGCTTGTCTTTATTTTCCATATTCTTATTTAATGATTTTCCGAGTGCCCTTTCCTTATTTTTGATTTCATCTATTGCTTTCCTGTGTTCTCGAAATCGGGGGAAAAACTTATCTGCCTGTTCTACTTGGAGGTCTAGCTCCTCTGTCAGCTTCCATATCATCATAGTCTCCATGTCCTTCTTATTATCTTCCTCGATTAAAGAGTCGGGTAACACCTCTTCAACCAGTGGCGGCTCTTGTGCAGATAACATGCTTTGTGTTATAATTATTAATAGTGTTATTATTAGATATAATATCCTCATAATGAAACCTCATACACGTTTGTGTTCTCATATAATTCGTTAAAATAAATTAAATCTTCTGTGTCCCAAATATTCGTTTCTTCGATCATAAAAAGCGTGAACTCTTCATCAGAAATAGTATCATAACCTTGATCAAATGTTAAAAAATCTGTATCGAAATATTCGATATTACTGTCAACTTCTGACCAGTAAATATCTTGTTTTGGTAGCTCTACGAATTGACTAGTGGTAAGCATGCCAACCAAAAAGATAAATGCAAATGCACTAAACCCTGACCGTAATCTATTATTTCGCATCATTTCTTTTTCCTGTCGTCCACGAAGTTTAGCTATAAATGAGGCTGCATCAGGGCCACTACTTTCAGAATGCATCATACCGATTATTCTATTTTCAAAATCAATCATTATCTAATATACCTTTAAGTCTCTTAATTGCATGGTGATAATTTACTTTAGCAGAGCCCACGCTTATTCCGGTTATTTCTGAAATCTCCTTGTAAGATAGATCGTCAGATATTCGAAGCATCACCACTGTGCGCTGCTTTTTTGGTAACCTTGATATCCCATCCCACAACTCTTTTCTTTCCCATTCTTTATCAGTTGATCTGTCAAGTTCTCCCCTCTCTGGCGCCTGGTCAAGGTGGAGGATATTTTTCCACTTATTTCTTGTGATCCAGGAGTTTGCGGTATTCGTATTGATCCTGAATAAATAGGTAGAAAAAGATGACTCATGTCTAAAGTTTCTAAGGTTTTTATATAGTTTCATAAACACATCCTGAGCAAGATCCTCTGCGGTCATTTTATCACTGGTGATTTTAAGAAAAAATCCAAACACATTTTGTAAGTGTTTTTCAACCAGTTTATCGAACGATTTTTCATCTCCACTCTGAAATTCGCGAATTAGATCATTGTCTTCGGGCATATCATTTGTCATATTAGACTATGTTAATCATAAAAAGTTAAAAAAAATATAATTAGTAATGTTTAGTAGCAATAAATAAAAAATAATCACATATTTTTCGATATGGAGAATCAGAAGATATTTAACATTGCAAACCCTGCTCAGCGCAACGCTATAAAGCATCCTCCTGCTCCGTTAATGATTATCGCTGGCGCAGGTACCGGAAAAACATTTACCCTTGAGAACAGAGTAGTATATCTAGTCAAAGAGCACAATATTAACCCAGAAAATATTCTCACAATTACATACACCGAAAAGGCGGCACAAGAGTTAAAAACTAGAGTAATTAAACAGGTCGGGCAAGAAGCACTCCCAATGTTTGTTGGAACATTTCACTCATTCTGCTTTCAAATTATGAAGCATTATAATAACGATTCACCTTCAACACTTATTGATCAGAGTGAGGCGATCCACATGCTTCTCGATCGATATGACGAGTTTCATCCACTTGAGTCTGATGAATTCGCAATCAACCCAAAAACAGCAGTCACTGAGAGTTTTATTCCATTCTTTAATAGAATAAGAGATGAACTAATCGATATTGAAAACGTGGATCTAGAGGATCTAGAGGATCAATACGCTGATAATCAAGAATTATTTTACCAGCTTAAAGATCTAATACGTATCTATCCAATTTTCCAAAAATGGAAAAAAGATCAAAACCTTATTGACTATAATGATATGATACGTTCCGCCTATGATCTTTTAAATAATGATCATGAAACCCTGCTCCAGGTACAAGAAAAATATAAACACGTTATAATCGATGAGTTTCAGGATAATAATTTTGCTCTTAATGAAGTAGTTCGTCTAGTTACAGGTAAAAAAATGTCTATTACTGTTGTAGGCGATGATGATCAGGTGATCTATAGTTTTAGAGGCGCAAACTCTTATAACATAAATAATTTTGAAAATACGTATGGCAGTCATCCGTTGTACAAATCGATTACGCTAGATAGAAACTACAGATCTTCGCAGTCCATTCTAGATATTGCAAACCAGTCTATTAGTAATAATAACTACAGAAAAGAAAAGGAACTTATATCAGACCAGAAAGAGAATAATATAAAGCCAATTCGATTTTGGGGATCAAAATTAGAGCAAATAGAATTCATTATTAATGAAATAAACGAATTGAAACAGAATCATAATTATAAGGATATTGCTATCCTATGTAGAACACATGCACAAACGACACAGGTCGTTGAGGCTTTAGATAAATACGGTATGCCAAATCAATCTCCTAAAAGAGGACTATTTAGTATACCAGCTGTAAAAGATCTGATCGCTTGGATGCAGGTAATTGGCAAAGGTAGTTTTCAAAATATAGCTCTCTATCGTATAATAAAAAATAAGTGTGGAGAGGAAATAGCTCATAATGTTTTCAACCAATATTCATCAAGAAATATCAGCTCAGTATTAGATTTAATTCGAGAAGATGAAACTCTAACACAAAAACACGCTCCAATAAAAGAGATCATACACATAATTGAACATTTTCAAGGAATAATCCACAAGAGGTCCGCTGGTGAGATAGTATGGGAAATATGTGAAAAGCTAAATATCCTTAAACACAAGTCTAAAAGATATACGTTCGATGATCACTATGCAATTTTAAATATTGGAGACCTATTATCAAAAGCTCAGAAATTTTCGGAAAGTATTATTAACAATAAAAATGATCATCTTTATGCTTTTAATACTTACATAGAGGCTATAATGAAGTCAGGCGGATTACCATCTGTCTCACCCTTAAGAAGTAATAAAAATGGTTGCATTACGGTTAACACTGTTCACGGAGTAAAAGGCGGGGAATTTAATATTGTATTCTTACCCTTTCAACGTAGCGCGAGCTTTCCATTAAACTATAGATCAGAAAAAAAGATAAGCACGCCCCCAGATAGTTTGCTTCACTATTCTAGTCATACAGAATTAACTGCTCAAGATCACCATTACCAGGAAGAACGAAGATTATTTTATGTTGCTATTACCAGAGCAAAAGAATTACTATATATTTTAGCTCCGAAAAAGGCTACGTCCAGATTCATTAAAGAACTTCCGGATGAACTAATGGAGGATAGGTTGAAACACGAAAATAACTTAGATATAAATTCATATTCAAAATTAAAGATAAAGTACTCTAGATTGCTGCAGGATGCACTTTCTAGTCAACAATATTCATTAATCAAAGTCATCTCTGACCTTCTTTCGGTTATTGATAAGCATGAGGCTGGTGAATCTTATACAATTGGCGACTCTGAAATAGAGCTAGAACTAAAAAAAGATTTAGAATCAGATTTTATACCTGAGATACCAGAACAGATCACACTATCTGCAAGCTCATTAGATACGTATATTTCCTGTCCATTAAAATTTCGAATGTCAAAAATAGATAGGATACCACAGGCAGCGAGTAAACCAGAACTAGTATTTGGAAGTATAATTCATAAAGTACTCCAAAGATTTCATGAAAAAGAAAAGCCGCTAGACCAAGAGAGAATTATTCGACTTCTTAATGAAGAATGGCAGACCGGTAAGTTTGAATACAAGGTTAGAGAAGAAAAGTTTAAATCTCAGGGACAAGAAATGCTCGTCAGTTACCATAAATCTGTAGAAGGTTCTCCTCCTAATGTCCTTAAAACAGAATATGAATTCAGTTTTCAGATTGATAACATTACGATCGTAGGTACTATAGATAGGATAGACAAGCGTGATGAAGATAATATTAGTATAATTGACTATAAAACGAGCAAAACACCAACAAGCGCAAAGTCAAGCCTGCAGCTAGCGGTTTACTGTCTATATCTTGAACAGTCTAATGATCCAATAATTAGTGGTATCCCTTCTTCGTCCTCACTCTATTTTCTAAGAAATGATGAGAACCCATTGCGAGAACATACTTTCACTAATGATGAATTAAGATCTGCTACGGATAAGATTATTGAGGTTGCGGATGGAATAAAAAATAAAGAATTCGATCCTAAAAAAGGAAACCACTGCAACTGGTGTGATTATAAAGACCTATCTTGTCCAATATGGGAAGACTGAGAGCTATTGTTTAATAAGCTGAAGATCAATAAGTCCACTAAAATTATCTGCGATAAACTCTAATCTCCCAGGGCTACCAATATACTCAATTGGGATACTCTCAATAGTAGTAACCTCAGTATTAACTAATACATCAAATATATTTGCATTATTTGTGTTATATAATCTTACATATGTTGAATCACTGATTGATCCAATATAGTCTTTTATAACTAATGAAGTATAAAGTGTATCCGTGTTGACTGCATTGAATAGAAGGTCCCAACTATGGTTCTTACTATAGTCTTCAGAGTTAATACTAAATGAAAAGAAATCGTTCTCATTAACAATTGCAGGAATATTAAGAAGTAAACCATCATCATATTCGGGTGGTTCTACACAGCAGATGATTAAAACATAGATAAAGATAAATAATATTTTGAGATTCTTATTATACACTTTACTAATCATTTTTATCAATCAATCCATCATGTTTTCCTAGCTGAAGCTCCGATATTTTTTCCATCGGCTTTTCTAACTCTCTTAGTCTAGGACCTCTCAAATCTTCATAATGATTTGTAAGTGCACCGAGTGATTTACTCATTGAATCAATTTTAAGTTTGAACTGTCCCCATTGTTTCCTAAAAACACCTACTAATTCTTGCATCTCTCCTGCCTTCTGTTCCATAGCAAAGTTCGATACCGCCTGACGAATAAGAGATAAAACCGCATAGAGAGTAATAGGAGAACAAAGGATTATCTTTCTTTCAAGTGAAAAATCGATAAGTGTTCCGTCTTCTTGATTTAGAAAGGAGTATATACTTTCATTAGGTATAAACAATAAAACATAGTCAACGGTTCCTCCTTCTGGATCAATATATGATCTGTCTGACACTTCTTTAATCCTATTTCTTACATCTTTTAGAAATGCTTTTTTTTCTGATTCTTTTTCTGTGTCTGTCTCAGCCTCAATATACTTTTCATAGTGATTAAGAGGGAACTTTACATCCATATTTATCATTTTTTCGTCCGGTAAGAAAAACGTGAAGTCAGGACGATCTTTTCCGGCCTGTTCCTGCTGCTTAAAATTAATCCCCTCCGTTAGTCCAATGAAATTGAGTATATCCTCTACCATTCTCTCCCCCCACTGTCCTCTCGCCTGAGAGCTAGACAAAATCTGACGTAATTTGATTGTCGTATTCGATAGGTCACCAATGCTCTTTCGTGATTCCTCCATCTGAGATTTAAGTCCAACCGTATTTTCTGAAAGATTTTTCAATCTATCTTTCATATCCTTTAAGGTTGAATCAATTAACTCTTTTTTCTTATCCAATTGTTCGTCAGAATTTTCTAGTAATGCTGAAAACTTATGCTCAGCAAGCTCAAGAAAATTTTTCTGACTTTCGACTAAAACCTCATTCGATAAATCTCCAAATGTCTGTCTGATCTCTTCCCGGTTTTGCATAACAGAGTCGAGTTCTTTTTGTCTTAAAAACCATATCAGACCACCACCCAAGACAAAACCAATTATAAATAGGATAATTTCAGAGTTCATGTAATCATGAGGCTATAGCGTGAGCGCAAATGAGTTAGCTAAAATCCCAGGACATATTGTACCGCCTATCTCCCGATTACCATAGGTGCTTGTGTTTGGAATAAATTCTGTGTCCCCGCCTACATATTCTAGGTTGTCACCAAAATACTTATAAAACGTGTCATCAAATCTCATCGTATTGATAGGACCCTCTATCTCACCATTATTAACCCAAAAACAGGCGTATCTTGTTAAGCCAGTTATTCGTCCTCCTGGATTATCGCTCCAGTTAAGATAATGGATATTAGAAAGATATAATCCAGTGTCTAATGCTTTAAGAACATCTTCCTGCTTTAGGTCACCAGGCTTCATCTGAGGAGAACGGAGGTATTCACCAGTCTCTGCATAATTTGTAGTTCTGTTATACTCTGCAGCAGTTCTTGAGCTAACAAGCGTGTTCACCAATTCACCATCTTTGATAATTGGCACGACTGATGGCGCTACCTCACCATTTGAATTAAACTTGGGAACCATTCCAGTAGAAAAATCTTCTGAAATAGAAAAATGAGGCGACAATCTAACATCATCATGTCTCATCTTTCCAAACCCACTACAGCCCTGCTGTATACTTGCCTCACTAATGCCATTCCATGAGAACATATCTAAAAAATCAGAAACAGCTGCAGGCTCAAACCAGGTTCTATACTCACCCGTGTCTACGCTAACAGGTTTGAGCTCCATCATCTTTAGTTTTTGTTTTGACGTTTGTAAATAATTCTCATATTTACCTTGATCCCATTCCGTACCCGCAAATGTACCCTTCACCATCTGATGATTCTTGGTAACGAGTGAATAATCAAGACAGAAAGACTCTGTCTCAAACCAGTGCTCTTGACCCAGTGAGTTTGAGTTGCCTCTATACATTCTTCCATTTGCCAATATACCTACAAAGTCAACGCCGTGTACAGCCGGCATAATCGCATCAACAGCGTCTACAAAATTTAGGCCGCTGGCGGTTATTATCTCATGGCTTGATCCGGTGCCAGATGGCATAACAATGTATGGGTCTTCCAAAATTTCTTTTGACTCCAGTCTCATTCTTTCAATCTCAGACTTTCCTCTAGATAGATCAATCACAGAATCACCCGATAAAGTAAAGCTACCAGTGCATGTCCTATTATTTGCTATCATTTTTAGCTGTATATCCGCATCATCCACCAACCCAGTTTGGCGAATCTTCGCATTATTAAGCCGAATAAATTGACTATTCTCTCCAGTACATGAAACTGTAAGAATTTCTTCCTTCTTTAATTCGGAAAATAATTTTTTAGATAGTGATTTAAACTTATTCTCCATGATTAAGCACCTCCAAATACTTGAACATTATTAAACAGGCAGACCGGCGAGGCATGCCCTACTCTGATAATCTGATTTGGTTCTCCTTTTCCGCAGTTTGGAGTTCCGTAAATACCAAGCGTATCCTGATTGCCAACCATTTTCAGACTATTCCAAAACGGATTACTGATACCCCTATAATTGGGATTTTTAATTGTCTTAGTCAGTTTACCATTCTCGATCATTTTCCCGTATTCACATCCAAACTGGAACTTGTTCCTATAGTCATCAATGCTCCAAGAACGATTACTTTCCACATATACACCTTTTTCAACACTAGAGATAATGTCATCAAATGTCGCATCACCTGGTTCAAGATTAATATTCGCCATTCGATCAATTGGGGCCCTGTTCCATGAACTAGCTCTAAAATTAGCCACGCCATTCACCCCTGATCTAATCTGACTCTCCATTCCACCAAGACCACGAACAAGGATGCCATCTTTAATCAAGTATTCACGGTCGGCTTTTAGTCCTCCATCATCGTAACCGTACGATGCAAACTCTGATGATACGGTTGGGTCAAAGGTAATATTCATGTGTTCTGAACCATATTGGAGACTACCAAAATCTTCTAGTTTAACAAAACTCCAACCCGCATAATTTCTCTCATCTCCAAGTATCCGATCCACCTCAAGCGCGTGGCCTATACTCTCATGGATCTGAAGCATCATCTGGTCCGAAGCAATAACTAGGTCCATGTCACCGGTAGGCGTCTCATCGGCCGTGAGCAATTCGATTGCCTGCTCACCAATTTTATTTGCCTGAGATACAATCTCCATCTGGTCTAAGAATTCCATCCCAGTCTGGCGGCAGGTACCTCTCATTCCTCCAAATGTACGTGTTTGTTGGTTTGATCCATCGACAGCGGTTGCTGAAAGGTCAAACTCTAGCATTAAAAATTCTTGGACAATATCACTACCATTTGAGCTGATATAGTGGAAATTGGTTTCTATAGTTCTTGCTAATGAACTAGCGCTGACTATTTTATCTGAGACTTTTAAATGTTTGTATGCTTCTAATAGTAAAACATTTAGCTCTTTCGCACTTACTTCACCAATATCCTTAACAAACGGAGATCTGTACGTTCCGACGCTTTTAGGCCTGGCTTCATGGGTAAAACTATGTACCGAATATTTTGATGCTGCCTTTGCCTGTTCAAACGCATTCCTTGATGCGTGTTCAACTCCAGATTTACTTATATCCGGAGTACCATAATACCCAAACTGACCATCAACAAGTACCTCGACCATTATTCCGTGTGTAGAATAACGACCATTGGAAACGGGAGCCCCGTCTCGAATCATTCTTGGCGATTGAGCCTCATAAACCTCTCTGATACCAACCCAATCGGCTGGTACACTAACTGCCCCTAACATGTCTTTAAGATTTGTATCTACTTTCATATGTTTTCCTTTATAAGTCTAAAGTTAAAAATTTTTTAGGATCTTTTTGTATGGATGATACTACCTTTTCAAATGCGTTGATTATATCCTCTGTATCTTGTTCCGAACCTATTAGATAGTTCTGCCTAAGCCATACTGCCTCTTTGTCGGAAAACTTTTCGGTATTATTATGGTCAAGTTCCTTATAGCGCATGCCCTCTAACCAAGGATATTCTTTTGGATTAATAGAAAATAAAGGCTCTTTATAAAGTGGAGACCATCCTTTATATGTAAAAATACCCTCGGCCTGCATAGCCTTAAAAAAGACCTCTCTTTTTACACCACCAAATTCTTCCTCAAGATACCTACACATAAAAATATGGTTTGATGATCTTGCTCCTTCAATTCTTTTCATAGGAATTAGACCATGCATATCATTTATAGCACCATCTAATCTATCTCTGTTTTTTTCACGCAAATTAAAATCATCGATAAGTGTATCAATCTGTGGAAGAAGTATTGCAGCATTCAACGCGCTCATTCGCAGATTACTTCCTAGTCTATGGTGCTCGTACCACTTACCATTTCTCACTCTCCCACAATTATGGTATGAAAAACAGGCATCCATAAATGATTCACTATTACTGACAATTGCACCACCCTCACCAGCGCTCATATTCTTTGAAGTCTGAAAGCTAAATATTCCTCCAAGACCAAGAGCACCAACTTTTTTCCCTTTCCACTCTGCACCATGAGCTTGTGCAGCATCCTCTATAACGGGAACATTATATCTTGTTGATACTTCCAAAATTTCATCCATATTTGCAGGCGCGCCTCCAGTGTGAACAGGTATGATTGCCTTGGTCTTATTGGTGATCAAACTTTCAATAGACCGAGGATCAATATTCCCTGTTTCAAGACTAATATCAGCAAAAACAGGCACAGCATTAGCAAGAACTGCTGCTGTAGCAGTTGCTATAAAAGTATAGGATGGCACAATAACCTCATCACCAGCTTCTACACCAGCCGCCTTAAGACAGACCCAAATAGCAGAAGTTCCGGAGTGTATAGCAAGAGAATATTTTGCATCCTGCATCTTAGAAAATCTAGTATTAAACTGATCAATGGACTCACTCCCAACACCCCATTTTTCATTTTCTAAAGTGTTTATTAGACTATGTTTTAGTTCATCGGTAACTCTTGGCCAATCTGGAAAAGGTCTATCACGAACCGGGTTACCACCAAAAATTGCTAGATCAGAGCTCAACGTTATTTCTTTATTTTATGCAACATTATTAATACAAACTTACGAATCTCTTTATATCCCTACAATCTCATCAATAAGTAAATAATTTAATAAATTTTATTATTATATGACAATATGTCTTGTTTAATAATTTCAAAATTCTATAGTATGCCATATTTTCATATTGACATAAATTTATTGCATAATATCCGTTCTGGTATATGATTTGTAGAAATTAAAATGATTAAATAATTAAATAAAATTAAAGGAGTTAATTATGAAATTAATAAACTGGACACCGAGACCTGTATCGTTATTCGATGACATGGATAAAATGGTAAAAACAGTTTTTCACAATAGCCAATATTCACCAATGATCAGCGAAGACTGGGTACCGGCGGTGGATATTAAAGAAGATGATACATCATTTGTTTTATCTGCAGATATACCAGGAATGAAAAAGTCTGATATTGATCTGTTTGTAGAAAATAATATTCTAAAAATAAGTGGTAACCGAGACCATATTAATGAAAATGATAATTCGGAATACCACTACCAGGAGCGTATACACGGAAGTTTTCACAGATCATTCAAACTTCCAATAAGTGTAGTTGAGGAAAATATATCCGCTACATTCAGGAATGGTATATTAACAGTGGTACTGCCAAAAAACGAAGAAGCTCAACCAAAGCAAAGAACGATAAAAATAAAATAAGCTTCTCAGTTAGAGGAGAGATAAAATCTCTCCTCTAACGAATTCCTAACTTTCACTATTAAAATCAATCTCTTGACGCTTGCAAGCCAGCGTTAATTCTTTTTTTAAATTTTTTGGGCCAGAGTAAAATAATGTGCACTTTTGATCATTATACTTGGATTTAATCTTCTTTAATTCACTGGTCCAGTTTGGATAGCCTGTACTTGATTTGTTTTTTGAGTGGCTTACAAGGTCTATATTAAATTTGTCCTTGTACAGATCTTTTGACACATATAACATACTTTTTGGAAGCTGCGCGGGGACCCTGTCCATAAAAAAAATATGATAGTCAAAGTAATCCAGCTTAAAATCTTTTTCTAATTCCTGTAAGAGCTTTTTAAACCATTCAAGATAAAAGTCATTATCACTAAGCCATACGAAATATAGATTTTTGACTTTATACTTTATACTATTGTTTCTTTCGCGAAAAGCAATGTCCTGCAATATGGAAGCAAATTTTGAAACACCGGTGTTGGCAGCAACAATGATTACGTTCTCGGTGTTTAATATTTTATCACTTGAAGAACCATAGGGCCCGTCAATCCTAATACTTAGTTTGTCCACACTACTTTCGTTTAACATTCTAATCGTTCTCTTATATATTTTTTTTGGCCATGAGCCACTTGCCTTAATATTTAATAAAACTGAGTCATCGTTTCTTGCGCTTATGATATTAAAGGGGTACCACTCTAACTTAGATATCCAAGGACAGTTAATATATACATAATCACCAGAGTCAAACGTAAACCATTGTGGACGTGTAAATGAAAAAGATATATTTCTTTCTGGCAAAATCTGCAATGACTCTATAGCTATATGCTCTCTGTTTATTGTCCTATTTAGTATAATATTATAAATATAGATCAACCTAGGCACCAGCAGCCACTGGAGCACGCTTAAATCCTGGACCTGCACTTTATAGGATTTTGATTCTGATGACGATTCCTCATCAGTAATAAATTCTTTTCGATTCGGATTAAACCATGCTATTGGGTTTACGGCTAGTCCACTAATTAAATCTGGATAATTATTTACTAATTGGAGAAACTCTTCAAAGTCAATGGTCCCGCTGTTATCAGCATCTGCCGTTTTAAAAAACTCGTCAACAATTAAATCTACCTGATTTACATCAAACTCTAGATTATTTTCTAATAGAATATTCTTTATAAGAACCTTTAGCTCCTGATGGTCAATATCACCGCTTGCGTCAAAATCATGTATGTCAAAAGCGAATCTTATTTTTTCTTCTTTTTCACCATTAATCAATGATTCTATTCCTAAAAGAAACTCATCTGAGTCAATATAATCGTTATGATCTCTATCAAAAATATCAAATATACGATTGACTATAGCTTCGTCATTTAGGGATAAACCTTTTTGAAACTCATCCCGATCAATTCTATTATCTTCTCCGGCAATCTCACGGAATTTATTTTTTAGCTCAATTAAAAAAGGTCCACTTAGTTTATGTGATTGGTTTACCATTTATTCGAATTTTATCTTAGTTTGTAAATGAATACATTTAAATTATCCAGAGTAATGACTAATATAGAACAATTATTTAACCGATTATAGTCAAATGATACACGATACAATATTAAACACGATTGGCAACACGCCGGTTGTAAAGATTAACAAAATTGGGAATGATCTGAAGTGTAATCTTTTTGCTAAATGTGAGTTCTTTAACCCAGGTGGGTCAGTAAAAGACAGAATAGGCTGGAAAATGGTTGAAGACGCAGAAAATTCCGGACGAATTAAGCCTGGTGATACCTTGATCGAACCAACGTCAGGAAATACAGGTCAAGGAATAGCGCTGGCTGCAGCCGTAAAAGGCTATAAGTGTATAATCACAATGCCTGAAAAGATGAGCCAAGAGAAGCAAATCGTATTAGAATCTCTTGGTGCAACAATTATACGCACCCCTACTGATGCACTCTCTAGTGATCCTGAGAGCCACATATCTGTAGCAAAAAAACTCCAGAAAGAGATACAAGATTCACACATCTTAGACCAATACTCAAACCCATCAAACCCTGATGCTCATTATCAAAATACAGCAGAAGAAATAATCAATGACTTTGGGGACAATCTGGACATGGTTGTTATTTCTGTTGGTACGGGTGGAACAATTACAGGAGTAGCAAAACGATTAAAAGAGGCAATACCAAAAATTAAAATTATCGGTGCTGACCCTGTAGGCTCGATTCTTGGTGGTGGAAATGAAATAAGTTCATACCTGGTAGAAGGCATTGGCTATGATTTTATCCCAGACGTATTAGATAATAGTCTAATCGATCAATATATAAAAACCGAGGACCAGGAATCATTCATCATGGCCAGGAGACTGATCAAAGAAGAGGGCTTACTCTGTGGAGGGTCTTGCGGAGCGACAATGGTCGCAGCATTGAGTGCTGCTTCCATCCTCGAAGATGGACAAAATTGTCTCCTTATTCTGGCCGATAGTATACGTAATTATATGACAAAATTTCCTAGCGATGATTGGATGAAAAAAAACGGATTTGAGATCTGATTGATTATAAAAAATATTTTTTAATCTTTATAGCAATTCCGGTATTGTTATGGGGATTAGTTACCACATACTATATTATTTCTTACCCGGAAATAAAATGGGACTGGAAAACAATAAAACCAGATATAATATATTTCCCAAACAATTTTATGTGGGGAACCGCAACAGCAGCTCATCAGGTAGAAGGAAATAACACCAACAACAACTGGTACAATTGGGAGCATCAGAAAGATAGCAACGGTAAATCTAGAATACACAATAATGATAAATCAGGTATAACAGCCAACCACTGGAATCTTTATAAAAATGATATAGGCCTGATGAAGGACTTGGGCGTTAAATATTATAGGTTTTCCGTAGAATGGAGCAAAATTGAGCCTGAAATTGGTATTATCGATGAGGACGCACTTGGTCACTACCGCAACGTTTGTAATGCTCTAATTGACTCTGGGCTAACTCCTGTAATCACTCTACATCATTTTACACATCCAATGTGGTTTGAAAACCTTGGAGGATTTGAAAAAGAAGAGAATATTAAATATTTTATACAGTTCTCAGAGATTGTTTTTAATAGGCTTTCCGATATTGTACCTATCTGGTGCACCATCAATGAACCAGCCGTGTATGTGTCTCAGGGTTACTTTAATGGTGTTTTTCCTCCTGGAAAAAAAGATCCTCTCCTTGCTGGTAATGTTCTGAAAAATTTGTTGAACGCACACGTGAGAGTATATAGACACCTAAAAACACTACCAAATGGTGATGATGTTCAAATAGGTCTTGTAAAGAATATAACTCAGTTTGACCCACTAAGAAGGTGGCATATACTTGACTGGTATTTTAGTGGAATATTAAATGATGTTTTCACAAATAGCTCTTTGAATCTATTGTCCAGAGGTGAGTTTGATTTCTATTTGCCTGGAATGGCAAACTTATCTTATAAAAATAGCGATGCGATTAATTCATTAGATTTTATTGGTCTAAACTATTATTCTAGGATGCACGTTAAAGGCCACCTAAGCCCAGCAGCACCATTTACTTTTGAATTACGTCCTGAGGATATTCAGACTGATATGCCCTATGCAATATATCCGGAGGGTTTCTTTAGAGCAGTGAAAACAATAAGCAAATTAAATGTACCAATTATTATCACAGAAAATGGAATCGCCGATGATAAAGATGATCGAAGAAATCTTTTTATCAAAAGATATCTTTTTGCTCTTTACAAGTCTATAATGGATGGCTATGATATTAGAGGCTATTTCTACTGGTCTCTGATGGATAATTTTGAATGGGCAGAGGGATATATGATGAAATTTGGCTTATACGAGGTTGATTTTACTACCCAAGAAAGAAAACTTCGATCAGGAAGCCGCGCTTTTACTACAATTGTCAATCAGCCTGGCGCTGACAAACGTGGTTATATTGTATCGGTAGGAGATAACGCACCTGATTTATTATTAGAATATACTAATGGTCAAAAAGTTCAACTATCTGATTTAAGAGGATCTGTTGTTGTCCTACAATTCACCGCTAGCTGGTGTTCAGTATGTATCCAGGAAATGCCGCACCTTGAAAAAGATGTGTGGCAAAGGTTCAAAAATGATGGCCTAGTACTGATAGGCATTGACAGAGATGAGCCATTAGAAGTTGTACAAAAATTTCAGAAAAAAGTTGGAACAACATATCCTATTGCTCTTGACCCAGGCGCTAAACATTTTTCAAAATTTGCACATAAAAACTCTGGTGTGACTCGAAATATTGTTATTGACAAAAATGGTAAAATAGCATTCCTGACTAGACTTTTTGACAAAATAGAGTTTCAGAATATGATTGATAAGATCGAGTTTTTAATTAAAGGAAAAAATTAATCAACACCATCCAGTAAAGATTCGTAATAATTAGTCACATTATCGTAATTAATATTTTCTAGAAACACAGAAAAAGAAAAGTGACATATTAGTAAATTTAGGTCGGTCGCCCATGGTGGAATAAACTTTGGTTTCTGAACTAGCCCTTCTTTATACATACTATGGACTATTGGAATATCATCAAGATCCATTTTACCTGAGAAGATCAATTGAAGACATTCAGTTTTGCCCTGTGCAATAGCAGACCTAAAAAAATTATAAACCCTTATTAGCCCATCGAGATATACTATATCTTTAGTGAAGGGTGCTCCGCCGGTTAATATACCTCCTCTGAATACACGTCTTGTACTCTCAAAAGCCTGATTCTTTGATCCACTTTTATCAAGAAAAAATTTAAAAACATCTAAAAAGTCTGCTCCATCAATTGACATTTGAATAGCAACAACTCTGTCTGATATTCTCCTCATTCGGTCTACATCAATCGAACCGGTTATAAACTCTGAAAAGACAGCAAGTCCCTCTTGTGTCTTGGTAATGCTACCATAGTTAGATCCTAGAATTTTCATATTGTTTTGTGCTCTACCATTGAGAGTGGTTGCTACGTGAATATATGCCTCATGGTTTAACAATTGTTTGACATCTGTCTGATCAAACTCACCATCTTTTCTGATTTTTATCGTTTTTGAACTTGCCGTTGCTTTAGCCGATAGCTCGTTTACTAATTTTATCTTTGGCGCTTCCTCTCCAAAATAAGTATTCACAGATTTAGATATTTTATTTACGACATCAGACGAACTTATTTTAGGACTATGCAATCGCATTATCTGTCTGCTATCAATTGAATTAATTATTTCTTCGAACTGATCTGATAAATCTCTGGGCTTGGTGGTCTTGTCATGAATTTTCGTTGTAGGGAGTCCGTATATATCAGAAGAAATTTTAAAAAAATCCTTTGTACCGCACGCATTTAAAAGCTTAGAGCTTTTTTTTATTTCTAAAACTTTCTTCCTTAACCAATCATCAAATTTTGTATCACCAAATAACTGCTCAGCATCATCTAGGATAGAGTTTAAATCTGAATCATTATATTTAGGATAAGAAACATTTGGAATCTTTTTACAATTGTTCTTAAAAAAGTTTATACGAACCTCTTCAGGCCAAGTAATATGTCTTAGGACTTTTACCTCTCTACTAGCCATAAAAATCAATTCAGATAGTTTGCTGAGTCTATGTTTTTCCTTTTCCTTAAGCATAGGACTAATCTACAGGCTTGCCTATGAGTTCATACTCATTTGCGTCATTAACAATGATGTTAACAAATTGCCCTCTAGATACTTTTCCTTCTATCTGCACAATATTATCGATTTCTGGAGAATCATATTCAGTCCTTCCAACACCAATATTATTTTCTGTCTGATCAACTAGCACTCGTATGTTTTTACCAATGAAAGATTCATTTCTAGCTAAGCTAATATCATGCTGTAACTCAATAATCTGATTTTTTCGATCATTCTTTACTTCCTGTGGAATATTATCATCAAGATGCGCTGCGCTTGTACCCTCTTCCTCAGAATAGGTAAAAACACCTAATCGGTCGAATCTGATATCTTTAACGAAATTAAACAATTCAGTAAAATCCTCTTCAGTCTCTCCTGGATAGCCAACGATTAGGGTCGTCCTTATAGCAATCCCAGGACTTGCATCTCGGAGGCGATTTATCCTGTCTCTTATTCCCTGTTGATTTAGTCCTCTTTTCATTGATTTTAATATATTATCTGAAGCATGTTGTACAGGCATATCTAAATAGTTACATACCTTATCAGAATCAGCGATGGAATCAATAATGCGTTGAGACAAATGCGCAGGATGAGCATAGTGTACCCTTATCCACTCAATTCCATCCACCCTGTTTAGATTTTTTAATAAATCACTTAGATAAACTTTTTGATCTAGGTCCCATCCGTAAGATGTCGAGTCCTGTGCGATTACTAAAAGTTCTTTGGTTCCATTTTCTGCGAGTCTAATAGCCTCATCCATTATCGCAGGTATGGTCCTACTTTTTTGCAGACCTCTCATAATAGGTATACTGCAAAAAGAACAACCATTATCACACCCTTCCGCGATCTTTATATAGGCATAGTGATTGGGCGTCATTAATGACCTAAAAAAAAGAGGATCGTCTTTAGAAAAATCTTTGCCGGTTAAGAATGAAATGATTTGCCTATGATCATTGCTACCGAAAATCTGATCAATGTCTGGGACCTCTGACGTAAGCTCTTCAGGATATCTTTCCGAAAGACAGCCCATCACTACTAGCTCGCTTGGTCTTCCTGTTTTTTTTAATTCAGCAGCCTGCAATATTGTATCGATAGACTCTTCCCTAGCAATATCTAAAAACCCACATGTGTTTATAATTATAGTGTCAGCATTTTCAGGGTTATCTGTGACTGCTACATCTGATTTATGCAGCCCCCCCAATAGTATTTCTGAATCGACAAGGTTTTTTGCACAACCAAGACTTATAATATTTACTACTTTTTCCATGTGTTACATAAATTTAATGAATCTAATCATCTATTTCTTTACCAAATAATCCATCTAAATAATTTTCTGGATCAAATGGTTCGATATCCATTATGTCCTCACCAATACTAATATATTGAACAGGGATACCAAGATCTTTATACAATGGAAAAACAATACCCCCTTTTGCAGTACCATCAAGCTTCGTAAGAATGGCACCGTCAAGAGGAACATGTCTATTAAATTCTTTTGCCTGCACTATAGAATTTTGGCCCAAAAGCGAATCAATTGTAATAAGATTTTTTACGAAAAATTCAGAAAATCTATTTTCAATTATTCGATGCATTTTTTCTAGCTCGCTCATAAGATTTTCATAAGTGTGTAGTCTACCAGCAGTGTCAACAATAACGATTTCACATTCTGAAGCTCTAGCTGAAGTAAGCCCATCAAATAGTATAGCAGAAGGCTCTTTCGTTTTCTCATTACATACTAGCCTGACATCCGCTCGCTTTGACCATACTTTTATCTGATCAATCGCCGCAGCCCTATATGTGTCTGCTGCAATTAGCAGCACTCTTTTACCCTGATCTCTATAGATCCTAGCCAACTTAGCTGCACTAGTTGTTTTACCTGTTCCGTTTACTCCAACCATCATAATTACAACTGGTAGTTTTTGTTGAATTGCTGAATATTTATGGGGTAACTGTGTAAGCAAATATTCTCTAATTCTATCGGAATAATTATCTTTAGAAAATTTTCTTAAAATATCAGTTATTCTATCAACTGTATCAAGACCTATGTCTGCTAAAAGCAGTTGCTCCTCAAATCTATCAATATCATCATCAGATATCTTTTCAGCATTTAAACTATTAAATGCATTCAATAAAGAAGAACGTGTATTCTCAAGAGCACTAAATAGTTTACTAAGCATCTTATTGTTCTTTAATTACTTTATAATAGTCTCTGTAGTAAAGAAACCAGCTAACCACTCCAAGAGCAAGAGCAGTATATAAGGAGAATGTTTTTAACCACCATATTGTACCAAACTCGAACATATGAAGAAATACTGTCAAAGCTGTTATGCCAGTGCTCCACTTGCCCCACCAGTTTGAGTGTAAAATATATTGTCCAGTATTAACAAAATAAAGAGCAGGGACAGCAATTAAAAAATGTCTAACTATATAAAATATAAAGAACCAAAGAGGAAATATTTCTAAGATCACAAGGTATAATACTACAGAGGTTATTATGATAAAATCTGCTATCGGATCAAGCCACATTCCAACATGAGTAACCTCATGAGCTCTGCGCGCTAAATAACCATCTAATGCATCTGAAAGGACTGCTAATATTACTATTCCAGCTGTAATTGCACGCATTTCTGGATAGTTTAGCGTGTATATGATTGGAATAGCAGCTGCCGCCCTGAGCATGCTTATTGTATTTGCTAGGGTGAGTACTTTTGAGGGGTTACTCATATACTCTTTCTTTATATTAAGAATCTTATTCATAATCTAATCCGCTAATTAATAATTCTAATGTGATAAAATAGCTTCAACCACCTTTTTAGAGACACCAGAATTATTATCTATTAAATCCTTTGCAGCTGTACTAGTTGAAAGAAGCCTCTGATCATTATTTAAGAGCTGGTCTAATATCTCAATCAATTCTGATCCTTTTTCGATACAAAAGCCCGACTTATTATTTAAAATCTCAAGTGCTTCATCAAACTCATTATAATTGGGACCAAATATAGTGGGCACTCCAGCTACAGAAGGCTCCATTAGATTATGCACTCCAGTCGAGAACCCGCCGCCGATATAGGCTACTTTTACTTTCCAATATAGTTTCGCTAAAGCACCAACGATATTAATTATTTTAACTCTAGATTCATTATCGCTAAAATCTTCAATTGAATCAATTACACTTACTGAAATATTCCGTCTTGTAAACATAGACTCCAAATATTTATTCTCTTGATCACTGGGCTCATGTGGAACCCAGACTATCTGTAGATCTTTATTTTTTTTGATATATCTCATAGCATGAGAGAGAACCACATTACGATCATCAGAATGCATACTGGCAAATAGTAGGATATCTCCTCTTTCCAGTATTGGTTTTTTATTATCATCTAATATCTTTTCTGCATTTGCAATAACCTGATCATATCGTGGATTTCCCATTTGATAGACCGTGTGACGATTAGAATCGCCAATATATCTATTCAGTACAAACGTATCATTTTTATTTATGGTAAATATTTTATTAATCGACTGGTATATAGGTTTATAGACATAATGCAAGAATGATAGCTTCTTATCAAAATACTTTTTTGATTTAGCACCAATCAGTACAGTATCAATATTTTTATGCTTTGCGAGCCAAATAAAATTATACCAGAGGTCACTAGTAGCAAATATGATTTTATTCGGTCTAACCAAATCTAAGACGCTACTAATGGTCCAGTAAAAATCAAGAGGCATGTAGACCTTACAGTCCACATTCTGATTATGCACATTATCATATCCAGATGGAGAGAAAAAACTTAAAAGTATAATACTATTAATTTTCTTTTTTTTTATCCCCGCTATAACCGGATCGATTTGTAAATACTCACCATATGATGAACAATGAAACCAGTATATTAATGAATTTGATCTTATTTTATTAAAGTATTTGTTTAATTTATTTACAGTCTGTAATCTACCAATTAAACCGTTTCTTATTTTGGAATTAAATATTGATAAGAAAAAAATGATCAATAAAAATAATGGATATATAAGTAGGTTATATATAATAAAAATTATTAATCGCAAACTATGCTCTTTCTATCACTGAATTAGTAACCATATCTGTAGAGATAAGTTCCATACAATATTGTCTGGTCCTGTAACATTTCTGCTTACCATTTTGCGAACAGGGACGGCACCAAATATTTGTTTCAATATTTATCGATTCTTTTAAGGAAACGCCTCCTCCAGTCTCAGTAGATGTCGGCCCAAGAATCATTGAAACATGTTTGCCCAAAGCCTCGGCAATATGTAGCAGGCCTGTATCGCTACCAAATACAGAATCAGAAAGTGAAATAACTGCCATTGCCTGCCTTAGATCAGTTTTACCTGAGTAGTCAACTACACTATCATTTATCAAGCTAATGTCCTTACATATCTTATCGTTTTTTGTGCCAAGCATTATTATTTTTTTATTTGTTAACCTATTAATCTCATTAATCACATTATTGTATTTCTCTACCTGCCACTGCTTTTGAGGCCAAGCGGCTCCAGGAACCATAACAATAAAATTACTATCGATCTCAATTTTTTTTAATATTGACCTTGCAAATCTTTTTTCTACTTTACTAACGACAAGTAAAGTATCTGGTATACTAGCCATATCATAGCCCTGAAGGCACTGGTGATACATGACCTGAGCCGAATAGCCTCTTGGAAACATATTTATGTGAAATTGATACAAAAAAAAGCGAGAAATTCTTGGTTTCTTCACTCTAGTGGTTATTTTACTTAAACCAAGCGTAACAATTCTAGATCTAATAGAACCATGCAAATCAAAAACTTTATCATACTCCGATAATTTTATATATCGATTTAATTGCATCAGCTCAGTGGATCCTGAATCGCTGTTTAGTACAATAATTCGATCAATGTTTGGATGTATTTCTAACATGGAGGAAAACTTATCTAGCGTAAGATAATGTATCTCAACATTCTTGTACGTTGTTTTTATCGATTTTAATAAAGATGTAGTTAGTACAATATCTCCAATCGAGCTAAATCGAATAACTAAAAATTTTAAATTAAATTTCATACTAGCGTGTTCGCTCTTTATTAAATATAACAAGATTTATGAGTGATTTCTTTATTTCTGATTCTGCATAGGACGAGATTGAATCGGCAGCCTTATCAGAAAATTCATCAAGTTTTTGATTTGCATATTCAAAACCGCCTGAATTATAAATGATATCATTTATTTCATTTAATACTTTTACATTCTTTTTCTTTTTCCGGACAAGTGATTTGAGCCTAATTCTACCAGCTCTGCTTGTGTTCTCTATAGAATAGATTAATGGAAGTGTTAACATATTTTTTTTCACATCACCACCAGGGTCTTTTCCCGTTTGATTCTCAGATCCTAAAAAATCAAAAAGATCATCTTTTATTTGGAACGCCATACCAAGATTCTCACCATAATCAAAAGTTGATTTTCGATCTGTATTTACCTTAGTAGTAGTTATTGCGCCAAGTTCACAGCTTGCTGCAATTAATGATGCTGTTTTTTGATTAATCATATCATAATACACATTCTTGGGCATATTTCTTGTGAGACTTTTTTCTATCTGCATTATTTCTCCAGCGCTCAATTTTTCAGCGGTACTTGAAATTAAATCCAATGCATCAAAATCTTTCAAACCTACCATATTAATCAGAGCCTTGCTGAGTATAAAATCACCCATCAAGACAGATATTTTATTTTTCCATATTTGTTTGATAGATGGTTTTCCTCTTCTCATTTTAGCATCATCAACAATATCGTCGTGAATTAGTGTTGCCACATGCAACAATTCCATCATCGCAGCGGCCTTATAAGTGTTTTTTGTAGGATTACCGCATAATCTAGCACATAATAGGGTCAATATAGGCCTTATGTTTTTACCACGGTTTTTCAACATATAACCTGATATAGAATTAATTAATTTTACTTCAGAGTTTATTGCTCCTTTAAACTCTGTTTTAAATATATCTATATCGTCAAGAATAGGAGATGTGATCTGTTTTAAACTAATCATGTTATCATTTTAATATTAATTATTAAGTAATATTAAAAAATTTCTCTAAAATCCTTTCCCTCTATTAACAAACCATGATATACCTATGCTTATCTCATACAAAACAATAAGAGGCAAAGCCATTACAAGCATACTAACAGGATCTGGAGGCGTAATAAAAGATGACAAAATAAAAATAGCTACTATTGAGTGTCTCCTATAGTGTCTCATAAATGGTGGAGTTAAGACACCAATCGTAGAAAGTAATAATGAAATAACCGGCAATTGAAATACAAGACCAGAGCCTAATAACATCCACGTAATGAAACTAAAATAATGATTAATAGAAAAATTATTTAGCACAGTGTCACCCGAAAGGCTAGCAAAAAAGTTCAGACAATAAGGTATCAAAATTTTATAACTGAACAATATTCCTGCAGTGAAAGAAAAAAAAGAAAATAATACTAAAGGAAAAACAAAACCCCTTTCATTAGCATATAATCCAGGAGCAACAAACTTCCAAATCTGGTATGTGATGACGGGAACTGAAAAAACAATCCCACCAACCAGCGCGATTGTCCATTTAATAACAAACATACCCTGAACGGAAAGCACCTGCAGATTAACTGGATTATTTGAATCAATATTTTCTAGCGGCTTTAATAATAAATGAAGCGTATCATCAATAAAAAAAAAGGTTACTATTCCACCTAATAAGAGAGAAAAAATAATTTTAATAATTCTCCATCTAAGTTCCTCTAAATGATCAATAAAACTCATAGATTTTTCGCTTGAATTCATCGTCAATTATCTATCAAAATTAGAGATGAGTTTTTCGACAACTGAGCTCGGTGGACTGTCTATTGACTCAATAGATTTTGTAATGTTTTTGAACAATTTTTCTCGACTTCCTGTCCAAAACTCATCCTCTAGCCTTAAAGCTATAAGATTTTTTATTCTGTTTTTATATCTAGATAGGCGACGCTTTTCCAATATGCCGTTAGCATCTAGAGCATCAATGTCAAATACTATCTTCTCAAATATCTCAGGGATACCCTGACCAATACTAGCAGTAGCACTCATCACCCTTGGAGTTATACTACCTTCTTTTGTGAAACTGTGTAAAATATCAGACAACAATCTTGAAATACGTTTTGATCCAGGTCTGTCTGATTTATTTATGATAAATATATCGGCAATTTCAATTATACCTGCTTTCATTAATTGAACCTCGTCTCCAGATTCAGGTACTAGAACAACAACCGTAAAATCAGCAGCATTTACTATATCATGTTCTGCCTGACCCACACCAACAGTTTCAAAGATAATAATATCTTTTCCACTGGCAGACAACACATCTCCAGCTTCTTGCGCCATTTTTGATAGGCCACCCAGATCACCCCTATTTCCCATACTTCTAATGTAAACATCATCGATATCAGTATACTTGCTCATTCTAACCCTATCACCAAGTAAAGCACCGCCACTAAAAGGACTACTTGGATCAATCGCTATTACACCAACAGATTTTTGTTTGGAAATAAAACATGCTATCAATTGATCTACTAGTGTGCTTTTTCCCGCACCTGGAGGACCAGTGATACCAATCCTAAGTGATTTATTAGACTTCTTATAAATATGTTTATAAAAGTTATTCACTTTTGGGTCGCTATTTTCTATAAGCGATATGGCTCTAGAGATAGCCAGATGATTATTATTAAATATATCTTTATAATTAAACTGATTCATTATTTATTAATATACACTAATCTCATTTGAGAATTAATCACCATATTAGTAAAAAAATATTAGTAAACCTTTATTGACTACAAAAACCTTAAACCCTTAATATCAGCGTCTTTAACAATAAGGAAATTAAAATAATGGATAGACATCCACAGCAAATAAAGCGAGAACGTCAGGATATAAAAAGAAGAGCAAGAAATGTTTCTAAAATGTCCAGATTACGTACACAAATTAAGAACGTACTACAGTCAACGGATAAAGAAAAAACGCAAATAGAATACACGAAGGCGGTTAGTACTATTGATAAGGCAGTCAGTAAAGGTCTTATTCATAAAAATACTGCTGCCAGAAGAAAGTCTCAGATTACGCGCCACCTTAATTCTCTAAACTAACTGTTTATTTAAGAGTCAGAGGCTGAATAGTTTGGAGCCTCTTTAACAATCCGAACCTCATGGGGATGACTCTCTCTTACACCTGCAGCGGTTATTTCAATAAACTCCGATTTATCTCCAAACTCTTCTACAGTTTTACAACCACAATACCCCATCGATGATCTTATTCCCCCAGTTAATTGATGAATAGTATTTTTAACTGGGCCTCTATACGGAACCATTCCCTCTATACCCTCTGGCACTAACTTCTTATTATCTGTCTCCTCTTGAAAATATCTGTCTCCACTACCTTCTTCCATCGCACCTAGAGATCCCATGCCTCTAAAAGTTTTATACTGCCTTCCCTCATAAAGTATGGTCTCACCCGGACTTTCATCCATACCTGCTAAGACACTTCCAAGCATAATAGAGTCGGCACCGGCAGCAAGAGCTTTTGCCATGTCCCCGCTATAACGCAAACCGCCGTCAGCGATTACTGGTATGTTTTCTTTTTTTGCAACCTCAACCGCATCCAAAATAGCAGTCAACTGGGGTACACCAACCCCTGCAACAACTCTAGTCGTACAGCTGGCGCCAGCGCCTATACCTACTTTAACGCAATCTACGCCAGCATCTATAAGTGCTTTTGCACCATAACCGGTTGCTATATTCCCACCAATGATAGATAAATCAGAGTTTTGTGACTTTAGATTAGATATTGTATCTAATACCCCCTTTGAATGTCCATGTGCCGTGTCTACCACAATAGCATCTACGTCTACACTAATGAGTTCCTTGACTCTCTCAAGTGTGTCACCTGACACACCAACAGCTGCTGCCACTCTTAGTCTGCCATTCCGATCTTTACAAGCATTAGGATATTGCTGTTTTTTCTTTATATCTTTCACAGTAATCAGTCCAGCTAACTCACCCGTATCATCAACGACCAATAACTTTTCAATTCTGTGTTTATGAAGGAGTTCTTCTGCATCTTCAAGAGAAGTATCTAATGGCACAGTCACTAAATCATTTGCGGTCATACACGCTGAGACCTCAAGATTTCCATCAACATGAAATCGAATGTCTCTGTTAGTAATAATTCCCACTAATTTTTCATTATCAATCACAGGAAGACCGCTGATTCTAAATTCCTTCATTATCTTTTTTGCTTCATTTATCGTATAACTAGGGCCTATTGTAACCGGCTTAAGGATCATTCCACTCTCAGAGCGTTTAACCTTATCAACCATAGATTTTTGTAAATCTATAGTACAATTTTTGTGAATCACGCCGACGCCACCCTCTCTAGCCATCGCGATTGCCATATCCTCTCCAGTAACAGTGTCCATGGCCGCACTAATAACTGGGATATTCAGCTCAATATCATTTGTTAGACGTGTGTTTAATATAGTATCATTTGGTAGTATTTTGGATTTTTGAGGGACCAACAAAACATCATCAAATGTATATCCTTTTTTTATTATAGTTTTCTTTTTCACTTACTACTCCAAGTAATTATTTGTTTTTAATATTGACACAATTTCACCACTACGGATTATTGAGTCTAGGCTATTAATCTCATCAGTTAATTCCCTATCCCCTTTCAAAATTTGTGTTAAACTTTGAACTCTTTTAATAATACATCTAGTACCATCACCAGGTTCCAATTTGGAATGATAAAGAGTATATGCTGCACAACCAACAAGCATTTCGATTGCAAGTATTTTTGTCACATTTTCTTGTATTTTTAATAGTTTGTAACCAGCCCAGGGTGCCATACTAACCAAATCTTCCTGTCCACCAGAAGTTGAAATGGAATCTACACTCGCTGGATGTGCTAGTGTTTTATTTTCAGAGGCCAATGCAGAGGCTGTTACATGTGCGATCATATAGCCAGATTCAATTCCAGGATTATTAGCTAAAAATAGTGGCAGTCTACCTTCAGCTCCCTTCATAAAATAATGAATTCTTCTTTCTGATATTGCCCCTATTTCAGACATTGCCATTGCGATAGAGTCAAGCGAAAGAGAAATGTGCTCAGCATGAAAATGACCAGAATAACCTATCTTTCCATTATTTAAAATTAGAGGATTATCACTGACGCTATTGATTTCATTGTTTATTGATTTCGCGGACTGAGCTACTGTGTCTCGGCATGCTCCATGGACATGGGGAATACATCGAAAACTGTATGGATCCTGTACTACTTCACAATCTTTATGTGATAACACAACACTACTGTTTTTTGTCATTTTCCAAATATTTCTAGCTGAAACAATCTGTCCTCTATGTTTCTTTAGTTTGTGAATAGAAGATTGAAATGTTTTTCTGCTCGATAAACTTGTTTCAACAGACAATGCTCCAATTGCATCAGCCGTATCCAGTATAATATCACAATTATATAAAGCTTTTATCGCTATAGCAGTAGATACCTGAGTACCATTGACCAAGCTAATTCCATCTTTTTGGTATAAGCTTAATGGCCTAATATTCATCTTTCTTAGCACTCTTTTTGTAGCCGTAATCTTTTTATTGTGTAACAATTTTCCTTCACCAATTAGCGAGCTAGCGATATGCGCAAGTGGGGCTAAATCACCACTAGCACCTACGGAACCTCTCTCCGGAACAAGCGGAATTAAATCATGATTCAAGAATCGGACTAACTGAGATACTGCATCAGGATGAACTCCACTATAACCACGCGAGTAGCTAACCAATTTTAATACCATAGCAACCCTAACTATTCCTATATCTATGTTGTTTCCCACTCCGGCTGAATGGCTCCTAACAAGATTAAGTTGAAGTTTTTTCTGATCGTCTTTATTAATCTTTATGTGGCTTAGTCTACCAAATCCTGTGTTGACGCCATAGACAGTCTCTCCAGAGGACAAGATTTCATCTAGCATTTTATAGGACTCTTTAATCTTCTGTTTTGATTGACTGTCAATCAATATTTTTATTGGCGCGGATAGAAGCGGAGAAAAATCTCGGTAAGAATATGTCTTATCTGAAATACGTAGGGTCTCCATTGGTCAATTTAGAATAAAGATTCTATTCAGTACAATGGATTAAGAAATCTTATAGATTACTTTTTTATGGTACTATAATCAGAAAAAATAATTGGATCAGTCGGAATATTATGTAAAATGAACTCACCATAACGTTTTGTAACAATTCTATTATCTAGACTAATAAATATGCCTGAATCATATGTCGTCCTGATTAATCTGCCAAAACCCTGTCGAAACCTTATGGCACACTCAGGAATAGAAAAGTTCATAAAACTATTTACACCATTCGAATCTAAAAAATTAGAATATGACTTGATTAACGGATCAGTAGGGACTCCAAAGGGTAGCTTTACTACTATTAATATTTCCAATAATTCACCAGGAAAGTCTACACCTTCCCAAAAACTATTCGTACCAAACAATAAAGCATTCTTATGCATGTGCATACCTTTAATTATTGAAGGTTTAGAAGCACCTTTTGATTGGGCAAACAAGGGGATATCCTTCACATCTGATTTTTCTTTTATTTTACTAGAAACATTCTCAAGCATTTTAATTGAAGTAAATAGAACCATCGTTCTTTTTTGAAACGTTTTGTGAATATAATAAATAATGTCTGACAGCTTTGACGGGTCTCCAGTTATATCAGTCGTCCCGCCATATTGATAGTAAGCAACCTGGTCCTGGTAAGAAAAAGGGCTTATATAGTCATCGGTAATAATATTATCAGTTTCATGCAAACCATTGCGATTTAAAAAATAATCAAAAGAATCATCTACCTTGATTGTTGCAGACGTTAAAATAAAGTTACTATTTCTGCTATATAATTTATTCCGCAATATCTCAGAAATATCAACCATAGATGCGTGTAACGATAGTCGAAGATGAGCTACTTCTCCTGCCTTTGAATGATAAGATCCTTGTTTCCAATATACCCATTCTGGATCCTGGTTTCCAGTCAATATATTTATCGAATCACTTATACCATTGATGTTTTCCAACCCTCGGTCTAACACATTATGAAGATAAAGATATTTAGTGCGTGAAGAATCAATTTCTAGAAAAAATTTTCTAAGATTATTAAAACAAAGTAGTAAACTTTGAATATTGGTTTTTAGCTTAGCTAGCTCACTATTGACGGGTGCATATTCTTTTTCTAATGAATGTATTATTGGTCTTTCCTGGTATATTTTTTCTTTGTTGAATCGATCTTCATTGTTTCTTGCTAGTTCATCCATAAATTTTTCAAATGATATACGAACTTGTTCAATACCACTTAGTAAACTTTCCCTAAGCATTTTTACTGATGATTCTGAGTCGCTGATAGAGTTCAAAATATTGTTCCACCTTCTTGATCTTGGATGTGATGGGTTAATAGATTGTAACAAAGGCAACACAATTTGATGGTCTATCTCTACTTTAAACTGATCATAACTAGATCTAACAAGATTGTGGACCTCATCAATAATAATTGTATCATGCTCTGGTAATATACCAGGAGATTTTGCTTCAGATAGCAAAAGGGAATGGTTAGCAACTATAATATCCGCCTCGTACATCAATTTTCTAATTGGCCCATAAAAACATCCATGATTCTGACGGCATATATCTCCAGTGCAATACCCCATATCACTGCATATCATCGACCATATCCATGTTTTTCTTGTGTTTAAGAATCCACTACACTCTGAAATATCTCCAGATTCTGTCCACTCTAGCCAAAAAAGTATTGGTATAATTGCTTCTATATCTTGGTCACTTAAAATATTGCTCTCACTTACAACCCAATTAAACCTGGTCCTACAAATATAATTTTTTCTTCCTTTTATAATTAGAGCCGTCACAGATGTTTTCAATGCATCAGTTAATTGGGGTAGATCTTTAAAAAACAATTGATCTTGTAAATGTTTTGTATTACACCCTATTACTACCGGGCCTCTCTCTTTAGTCTCATATTTTCGCTTAATAGCAGCAAAAAGATATCCCATAGATTTTCCTAAACCCGTTCCCGCCTCAAGCACACCTGAACCTGTAGAATTAATTATTTTGTCGCACATATTAGCATACTCAACCTGATTGATACGATCCTCATACCAGTCATAATTTTTAGATAATATACCTCCTGATCCAAAAACCTCTGCCGCAGTTATATTTTGAATATTCTCATGGCCTTCATATTGATAAATATTCTGCCTAGATTTTCTTTTCTTTGACCTAATATTTAGCGATCCTTTCAGGTCGCCTTTTTTTAAGAGTGCGTTTGCCAGGTCTATGTATAACTTTTTATTAGGTATGTCATATTTTTCTATTACAGAAATGACCCTGGATATATGTTCTAAGGTATACTCCGATAGTTCATCCAAAAGATATAAAAATATATTACCACAATTCTCTGTATCTTTTTCTGCCCTGTGACTTCCAGAAGAGTCTAGTCCATAAAATTCAGATAATGCGCCAAGATTAAACACAGGATGGTCAAACAGCATAGCCCGAGCAAGTTGCAACGTATCATACAGTGGATTTTCCGGGATATCCTTGTTATAACGCTTACATAATTCAAGCAAATAGTTCCAATCAAATCTAATATTATGAGCAACAAGTGGATACTTGCCGATGATACTAAAAAGATCATCAATAATATCTTCTTCATCCGGCGCAGTCGATACCATTTGATTTGAGATTCCAGTAATCCTAGTGATAAATGGTGAAATATGAACCCCAGGATTAATTAATGTAGAATATCTTTTTTTAGGCTTTCCATTTACAAAGCGTATCGCAGCAAACTCAATGATTCTATCCTGTTTTGGATCTAGGCCCGTTGTCTCAAAATCTAAAGCAACATACGTTGATAAGTTCAGTATACTGAGTATCTCTTTTTTATTCATCGAATACTAGCTAAATAATATTTTTAAATAGAACAGAGGATTAGAGAGTTCTGTTTTAGGGATTTCATCAGCGAGCATACCGGACATTATATTTCGTACCTTTTCATTTCTAGCAGCTCGATCAATAACAAAATTAAGTAAAAACTTAGAACGAGCTAGCTTCAATAATCTCGCGCTAACACTCAATTCACCTCCTAGATATTTCCATAATTCTTCATCATAACACCTTAGATATTCTTTTGTAAAATTATTTTTTTCTTTCGCCTTGGCAGCTATTTTCGCTGCTATCCTGCCTGATTCCATGGCATTACCAATCCCCTCACCGGTAAAAGGATCTACCAACCCAGCTGCGTCTCCCAATAAAAGAAAACCGTCTCCATGATTTCCTCTTTTAATGCTTCCAAAAGGAAGGTTCCAACCAGTCGGCTTCTCTAATGCAACCGCATCCTTAAACCTATGGCTGAAATGATCTGAATTAATAACCTTTATCATAATATCACTGAGCTTCCGGTTCTCCTGTTTCACAATACTTTTTAATAAACCAACCCCAACATTTGCTCGATTTTTTCCAGCAGGAAAAATCCAAAAATAACCTGGGTTCGTTTCTTCGACATAATGCAGCTCTATCTGATCCGTTAAGTTTTTTACATTATCATAATAACAGCGGATTCCGACTGCTGTATGTTTCATATCCATTTCATAAAGACCCGTCTTTTTTGAGACTATTGAGTTCGGCCCGTCAGCACCAAATACAAGGCTGCCTATATATTCTTTTTCAACTCCATCTGAAGATTTTCCTTTTACTCCAATGACTGCTTTACCTTTAAAGATTAGATCACTAACAGTAAAACCTTCTTCATAATCTGATACTTTTTTTGTTTGTTCAAACATAAAATTATCAAATATCATTCTTGGAATAACATATCCATGCGATATATGTTCTTTGTTAAGACTTTTATCTAATAATAGTTCGCACTCAGAATGTCTAGGGTTGCCAAAAATAATTCGTTTAATTATAGAACCATATAGCTCATTTACTCCTTTAATTAGGTCAAGATCATCCATTATTTTCACACTCTTACCAGAGAATGCATCTCCGCAAGTTTTATCTCTAGGAAACTGAGACTTATCAAGGACTAAAGTTTTGAGTCCTAGCCTATGTCCATATAAAGCGGCGCAGGTACCTGCCGGACCAGCTCCAACGATTATCGCATCATACATCCGCTAATGTTTCGTCATGGGCAACACCAAATGATGGATATATTATACCATATTTTAGGTAGTTTATAGATCGTATGGTAAAAAATAGCAACCCCAGTATAATTAAAAACCATGGCGCACGAACACATGAAAACATTGCCAGGATAAATAAAGGATAAAACTGCAACCTTTTAATGTGCCTGACATGACTAGGCCACATAAGAGCAACAGCAGGAAAAAATAGAGAAACCATTGAAACAGTACTGATGATAGGATCATCAAGCTTGTATCCGATAACTGTAGACAGGACCATTAATAGTAATGAAATAAATAGATACTTAACCTTGTTATCCCAGTTATTAATTTTCCAATCTTCATTTTTCTGATCGTAGATTATTTTAAACTCATAGATCAATATTCCAGCAGCAATTGCACTGAAATATGGCACAACACCTAAAATACTAACTTCTGCAAACATCATATTTACTGCACCAATCAAAAAACAGACTGACCCAATAATAAAATTATTCAGTAAATCAAAATATCCTAAACGATTATCACTTCGTTTCCATATACCTTTTTTTGATGTTATATAGAATACTGTAGTCGCCAAGACTAATCTAATTATTCCATCCACATATCCAGACCAGTCCCAATAGCTGTATCTGTCTACATGACCAAGCATATAACTAAAACCTGATACGGTCATAGTCCAAACTGCAAATAGATTAATAATATTATATTTTTCTAACAGATCAGCATATACCTTTATATCATTTTTTATAATTTGATATTTTGGAGAACCCTTTGGAATTAACCTTGCTATAATCATATTGCTTTTTTCAATAGTGAAATAGGTCTCTAAAAACCAGCCATCTCTTGCAATGAAATTCCAAAAACTAAATCAGAAACTTCATTTAGGATAATAAGACAAACAATTAATGCAGAAACAATGAAAAGGGCATTAGTAATAGTTTTAACCAATTCCCAATCTATTTTTATACTCTCCATTCCTATTTTTACTTCATCTAAAAATGCACCTACTCCCCATTTATATAAAATAAAAATAGCCGTCAATGCGCCGCCTATGGGGAGCATATACTTTGATGATAATTCGTCCATAAAATCAAAAAAGGATATATCAAAGATACTGGTGATATTGAAACTTCCGAGAGAGAGTGAACAAAATATACCCACAATTGTAATAACGCCGCCAAACGAAAGCGTAGCTCTTTCTCTTGACCAGCCTTTTTCATCAATGAAATAAGCTGTAATAACCTCTAGAATAGAAATGGCCGAGGTTAGCGCCGCCATAAACAAGATAAAAAAGAATAGCGTACCCCATACCAAGCCTCCCCCTATTTGTGGAAATATAGTGGGCAATACAACAAAAATAAGTCCAGCACCAGCGCTGGGGTCTGCCCCCATCGCAAAAACAATGGTAAAAATAGCGGTACCAGCAAGCATAGCGATTGCGGTATCCAATAGAATAACCCATATTGCTGAACTAAAAAGATTTTGTTTTTTATCTAGGTAGCTTCCATAGGTTAACATTGTTCCCATTCCCAGGCTCAAGGTAAAAAAAGCATGTCCTAATGCTAAAACAATGCTAGATGGTGTTAAATCTGAAAATTTTGGTTTAAAAAGAAAAATTAACCCCTCACTTCCACCATCAAGTGTAAGCCCTCTTACAACGAGAACTCCAAGAATCACAATAATAAGAGGCATCATTATTTTTGCCCCCTCCTCTATTCCAGATTTTACTCCTTTGATAATGATCCCTATACAGAAAGACATGAATAAAAGCTGCCAAAAAATTGGATTGATACTGTTACTTATAAAACTATTAAATACCTCCCCAGAGGCGTCAGCATTTCCTGACAATGACTCAAAACCACCAAATAAAGAGTAAAATGTATATCGAAGGGTCCAGCCACCAACAACTCCGTAAAATGATAGAATAACAAACGCAGAAGCAACTCCAAGAAAACCAACCCATTTCCAATTAGATTTATCAGCTAATTTATTAAATGCGCCAACCGGACTTAGTTGAGTATTCCTACCAATCACTAGCTCACCTAAAAGAATCGGTAGTCCGACAACTAGAATACAGACCAGATAAACAATCGTAAATGCTGCGCCACCATTCTGCCCTGCCATATGCGGATATTTCCATATATTACCCAAGCCCACTGCCGAACCAGATGCTGCAAGAATAAAACCTAACTTCGAGCCCCATTGTTCACGTTTATTGATCATTTTTTTCTCCTTGTTCTTCTTCTAACTCTATAGAGGCATCCATAATCTGATTAAATGGACTAAGATGTGCATCGACCATAGCATCTATCATACTATAGAAATATAGAAATATTACCCACCAGGCATACTTATTCCTTTTTTCTAGGTATCTGTTCTTTCGAAGTAAATAATCACCGGAATCATAATTAGAATATATCTTAGAATTTTCTAACCATGACTGTATTGCAATAATCTCTAGACCCATAACTGTAAAACCTTTAATTATTCTACCGTTATATATTTGTCCTCCACCCGGGATAATAGATGCCAAAAACGCTTTCTTTGGATTTTTGATTATTGTAGAATCTGAAACATCTCCAAAAAGAGGAATCATCATCACAAGTATTAGACTACTTTTTTTTATAATTAACATCAACTTTCTATAGCTATACAGTCAATCTCTACTCTAGCACCAAGTGGTAATCCTGCAACCTCTACAGTTGACCTAGCAGGAAAATTTGTTTCTCCAAAAAATTCTTTAAATGCCTCATTTAAATCCGCAAAATCGTTTAGATCCTTTAGGTAAACCGTAAGCTTTATAATATTGACTAAGGAAAGATTTTTAGCTTTTAATATTGCTAAAATATTATTTAACACCTGTAGAGACTGACTCTTAGTGTCTGAGGCCTCTATTTTCCCAGACGCAGGATTTATGCCAATCTGACCAGAAGTATATAAGAAACCCCCTGCCGAAACAGCCTGACTGTATGTACCAACCGCTCCAGGAGCGTTTTTTGTTTTTATTAGTTCTCTTATTGGTTTCCTGGTTTCTGATTTTTCTCTAGACATTTTTTCCCTCACTATATTTCTAGTATAATATTCTTAACAAATTTGAAAAATTAATGATTAAAAGACCCTAACACTCATCGATCATACAGAGCGTTGGCAGCCCAACATCTTCATTTAACTGTCTGAACACACTATTATCTATATTCCTAAGAAAAAACTCACCAACCGCTGCTACTGTGGCCTCAAAAAGATGGCCACCTTTCATATCTAGATTATGGTCCGATAGAGTAACATGTGCATGGATAAATGGAACATTATCCTTTAGACTTACATTGCCCTGATAGCTAACTAATTCCCAGGTATTATCAAAGTTTTGGCGAATATATTTTTTATTTTTCGTGTCAAACGCACCAATCTCAATATTCCGGACTGCACCTATACCAGACAATTGAGCATTATTGATATCATTTTTTATACAAAACTGCGTAAGACTCTCCATAATCTTTTCATCTTTTTCAACATAAATCATGTATCCATTTTCTATTTTTGTGTATTGCATCTCATGTGCCCTATATCTATGAATTTAATTTATTTGAAATAAGATTTTTTGTTTGATCGATCGCAATATTAATCAATCCTTGATCTCGACCACCCGCAGTTGCTAAATGTGGTTTTCCGCCACCTCCACCACCCATAAATGAGCCAATCTCTTTGGCTAATTTGCCAGCATCAAGACCCTTCTTAATCAGGTCATCGGTTAAAACAATTACAGCAAATGGCTTGTCATCACCAGAGCTAAATAATACACCTATTCCACTATCGATTTGGGCTAATAATTTATCACCAGATCGCTTTAGATCATCAACATCTGAAATCTCAAGAAGCTCAATAACAATATTGCTTTCGCCAATCTTTTGACCATTGTTAACCCATGAACCGATATCAGAATCATCTGTCTGAATGAGCTCTTTGATTTTTTTCTCTAATTCTTTTTTATCACTATACAACTGGATAATTCGTTCAGACAAGTCTTCTTCCTTGCAGTTCATTTTATACTGAATCTCAGACAGGGTATCTGATTGTTTTTGAAACAGTTCTAATGCAGCATTACCTGTAACAGCAACTATACGCCTGACGCCTGATGCTAAAGAAGACTCTTCGGTGATCTTAAAAAGTCCAATATCGCCGGTTCTATCCACATGAGTCCCTCCACACAACTCACTAGTAAAGTCTCCAGCTGAGACAACCCGTACCTGGTCACCATATTTCTCACCAAAAAGAGCAACAACACCATCCCTCATCGCCTCATCATATGATTTAATTGATACCTCTAAGTTGTTATTTATTAGAATTTGTGAGTTAACTAAATTTTCTATTTCACGAATTTTATCTGAGGTTATCTTTTCAAAATAGGTCAGGTCAAACCGGAGATAGTCTGGGTGAACCAGTGATCCAGCCTGTTGAACCTGATTCCCCAGAACAGTTTTCAGAGCCGCATGCAGTAGGTGTGTAGCGGTATGGTTTCTTTTTATTGGACCTCTATAATCTTCGTCAGCTAAGCATATAACATTATCTATATTTTCCCAAGACACCACCTTACCCTTACATACGTGAATAATCATATCATTATTTTTTTGAACATCAACAACCACAAGGTCAATCCCTTCAGCCTTTATTGTTCCTTTATCGGCAACCTGTCCACCAGATTCAGCATAAAAAGGAGTCTTATCTAGCACAATGAGGTAGTCATCACCAATCTCAGCATATTGTATAACCTTTGACTGAGACTCAAGGTGTTCATATCCAATAAAATCTGAATGTTTTCCTTCTGCATGCGTATTCCAGCTCACATCTTCAGCCTCAATCTTAAACCTACCTGATTGCCTTGATTTATCCTTTTGCCTAGACATTTCATCGTGAAACCCATTTTCATCAACTGAGATGTCTTTTTCTCGAGCAATAAGCTGGGTAAGATCCAGAGGAAAGCCATATGTGTCATATAGTTTAAAAGCTTCTGCTCCAGATATAGTATCACCACTTAAGCCTTCTATCAACTTATCCAAATGATTTATCCCTCTATCAAGTGTCTGATTAAACAGTGTCTCCTCCGTACCTACCACAAGCTCAATATGAGTGTCTTTCTTTTTGAGCTCTGGATATGCTTCACCCATAAAACTACAAACTGTTGGTACGAGTTTATACAGGAATGGCTCCTCAAGCTTCAGCATTCTGCCAAAACGGGCTGCCCGACGTAGGATTCTTCTTAAGACATATCCTCGTCCCTCATTGGAAGGTATAGCACCATCTGCGATTGAAAAACACAACATTCTAACATGGTCAGCAATTACCTGAAACGGAACCTGATCTTGGTTATACTTTATTTTAGAAAGTTTTTCAATTTCATTGATTATCGGTTGAAAAAGATCCGTCTCATAGTTACTTTTTTTAGCTTGAAGGATGCAGGCTATACGTTCTAAACCAGCTCCAGTATCTACATGATTTTGAGAGAGCTTATTGAGAGTACCATCAGACAAACGCTCATTCTGTATAAAAACCAAATTCCAAAGCTCCCAATATAGATCATCTTCGTTGACGCCATCTGCAGACTGGAGAGAAATATCATCCCCAATATAATAGTGAATCTCTGAACAAGGACCGCAGGGTCCAGTCTCTCCCATTTCCCAAAAATTTTCCTTTTTTCCAAATCGAAGAACACGGTCTTCCTTAATATCGGTCTGGCCGACCCACAGATCATACGCTTCATCGTCATCCTGATAAACTGTTACCCAGAGTCTTTCTTTTTCCAGCGCCCAAACATTGGTCAACAGATCCCATGCCCATTCGATTGCCTCTTTCTTATAGTAGTCTCCAAACGACCAGTTACCAAGCATCTCAAAAAAAGTATGGTGAAAAGTATCTAAGCCCACCTCTTCTAGATCATTATGTTTACCACTAACTCTGATGCATTTTTGACTGTTAACCGCTCTACTATACTCTGGCTTTATATCATCCAGAAAAATTGGTTTAAACTGGTTCATTCCTGCATTGGTAAATAAAAGAGTCGGATCATCAATAGGTACCACCGGAGCACTGCGTACGAACTGGTGATCTTTTTTACTAAAATATTCTATGAATGATTTTCTAATTTCTGATGATTTCATATCTAAAATGAAAAACTTGTTTCAATGCTGGTCATGTTAATTGTTTCATCTGAGCCATTTACCTTACCATCACCATCTATGTCTCTAAATGAACGTCTAAAAATGTAATTAAGTATCATACCATTTCCGAGCTTTATACCAATCCGATATCCGGCAATTGTACTCTCTGTATACTCAAATTTAAAAGGATTGGGTACATTTCTTTGTTGATAGTACCAGCGGGCACTGGTAATTCGACTTATTGGTTTTTTAAGACCAACGCTAGCTATAAAGCTTTGATTCCTATCTTGAACAAATGAATCAGTGTTCTCATCCCACTGATCTCCAAAAAGATTCTGGTATGACATTGATCCGCCAATCATTGAGCCTAGATCCAGGCTTAAAGTGGAGAAATATCCTTTCTGCTTTCCAAACTTACCAAGCCTGCTGTCTTTTGTAATAATCTCACCAATATTTGCACCAGATAACGAGCCAATGGTAGTTGAAGAAAATGTTGCGCGTTCTATTTCATATGACCTATCCCAATATCCAAACTCAAATCTACCTGTTGGCATAATCCTATATTCAAAATTAAATCTTGCTGGGCCAAATTTGGTTGATAATCCAAACGGGATAAACCCTGTCCCTAATGTCGTGTCTCTACCAGATATTGGGTCGGTAGTTTCACCTATCAATGCCGCAAACTGAGCATAAACTGAAATATTCATATTATTTTCGGAAAACAATCTTTTCGATGCGTCTAATGAAATAGCATAAATTGATCTGGTTTTTTCATTTATATTTAACGGATCAGGTTTTCTATCAATATCTGTATCAAGAACGATAGAAGTATCTAAATCCCAGCCAGGCACATCACTATCAAGAGTATCTGTGACACCATCGCCATCAATGTCCCACTCGCCTGAGAATACATCAGCCAGTCCGTCTCCATCCGTGTCTAACCAGTAGTCACTATCATCCGGAAAATCATCAACAAGGTCGGGGCGACCATCGCCATCACTATCCCTCAATCCTAGATACTGATTTCTGTCTATGGCAATAGATCCGCCAACAGTTATGCCTCCTGGAACAGGGCCGGACACACGAACTCCGGTCAGTCCAAAATTTTCTTTAAAATCATTTGTGAAACCATAAAATTTTAGACCAAACGCTTGGAACTTAGCCTCCATTCCAACTTTTCTAACTTGAGGATAAAGCATGGTATTAGAATAACCATTAACCAGTATTCCATGGCCTATAGAGATATGATCCAGAGCACCAATCTGGAAATAAAACGGATCCCATTTTTTTCCATAACGGATATAATAAACTTTATCTATAATTGAATTTTTTGATTTTTCCCCATTAGAAAAGTCCCATTCATCATCGTGGATATTTCCATCCTGGTCGATGTAAAAGACAATATCAAGAGCCACAGATATCTTACCTATAGGGATAATTGGTCTGAGTGCGATCTGATTCCAAATTTTACCATCTATAGTTACCGCTCCAAATGCGCCCTGGAGAGATTTGTTTACATTATCCTGCGAGTTGATAATTGAAAAAAGAACTAACAATAAAGATATGTGGAATATTTTACGCAATCTAGTTTCTAATATTATCGTCTAAATTAGCTTACTTGGCTTCGACCTAACAACCGGTAATTAGCTATAGTATTATGGAAAATAAATTATCAATATTGAATATAAATCATGAAGCAAAAAGATATAATTACTTCCGTTATCGCGATTACCATTGGTATTGTCTTAATTTTACTACCACTTTTTTTTCATATAAAAAGATCCATAATACTCATAGGGATAGTACCTCTGTGGATGGGTTTTTATATTATTTTAAACACGTACAAGAAGAAGGAAAGCTAGATTCACAGTATAGAGAAACTAAATGGACTATCGAAAAAGAAAAATAAATCCCATCATTATCTTATCTATCTTATTTTTATTTCAAAAAAGTTTTGGGTCTAACTATTTAAAGGATATCTCTTTCTATGGTAAAGAAAATGGACTGATCGTTGAGTTTGTTTTTGAGAAGGAAGTATCACCTGATTCAGTTAACGCATGGCAGTCTCAAACTGAATGGTTTTACTTTACTCTTTATAATGTTCTCGCAGACACATCAGAATTATTAGTTCAAACCGAAATAAGTAAACCAGTACTAAACTTTCAGCCAATCCTAACAGAGCAGTCTACACAAATAGGAATAAAACTAAAAAATCGAGTCGAGTCATTTGAAATATACAGAACAAGCGAAAATAATATTCTGAACGCTCATTTACACTATCCTATAGAGAATTTTGCAGAGCTATCATCAGTCACTACTTATAAAAGAAAAAAAAGAGAATTTACTAGTAGATTTTCTAGATCAAAGTCTTGGCTATTGCTTATTGGAAGCGGATATACAATCACTGGTTTATTAAACAACACAAAAGAGATGAATACCGAGCTAAAAATTGGAATCGGGACTCTTGTATTTACCTATATTATACATAAAATCTGGCCAATAAAATGAAATCATATCTGGTATATTTTTCAATATTATGGGCTATAGGGATCATTCTAATGGGTCTATTTATACGTATCCGATCTAAACACAAGTTTCCTAATGATGAAGAAAAATAATATATGCCTAGTTAAGGTATTTATTTTTTTTATGTCCATCTCATATGGAAAAGAATTATCTGTTGATGAATCTTGGAAATATCTATTGGATATGAACCAGACACCTGTACATGCCACTCATCATGTTAATAATATTATTAGAAATGGTATTATTCCTGAAGCATCAGACAAGATTAACCTTCTTTCAGATTTGGGAATAAAGATTTCTAATAATAGTCTTACACCTATAGCGCCAAACTATTTAGAAGAAATATTAGAAACAGAAAATTATTATTTTCATTATACAACAGACCAGTCAAATGCTGATGCTATTTCTCCAAGTGATCTAAACAATAACTCAATACCTGACTATGTGGAAACAATGAGTGAGATATTCGAATATGTTTGGATTTTCTTTGAAGACACTCTAGGGTATTCATCGCCTCTAGATAATAATCAACCAAGTGGATCGCAGAAATATGATATCTATATTGAAAACCTACCAACTAACTATTTTGCTATAACCTACACCTCTGCGTTTATCAATGAATCTGGAACAAGCTGCTCTAGCTATATAAAAATGAGAAATAATTATAATGGTTCTGTGTTTCAGGGTATCACAGAACTAGAAAATATTAAAATAACAGCAGCTCATGAATTTTTTCATGCTATTCAGTTTTCCTATAATTGTTTTGAAAGATTTTGGCTGATGGAGGCAACTGCAGTCTGGTCGGAAGACGAAATATACAATAATATAAATGATCACTACAGATACATGACAGCATGGTTTCAAAATTCAAGTAGAAATATTGATGATGAATCAAACCATATGTATGGATCATTCATACTATTTCAGTATATAGATGAGCACCTTGGAGGTTCAGATATGATAAAAGCAATATGGGAACAATCAAGGGCTCGGGCTAATTCAATAAATGACATAAGCTTTGTTTCTATTGACGCAGCCCTGTCTAGCATTGGATCGAACGTTAACACCGCATTAAACAGCATGAGGATAGCCAATAGAATTATGTCAAGCCATCCAAATGCAGAACCGTATACATACCAGGAAGCAGAGAACTATCCCGTAACAGCCCCATATGAGATCGCCAGTCTTACTTTTAACAATAATAATCCAATTGTCTATGAACAAAACTCATTAACTCTTTATTCGAGTAATTATATCAAACTAAACATATTATCTCCATCGAGAATTTTAATAGAAAACAAAGACGGTCCTATTACGGATCTATTTGGAGCAATTATTTATAAACATGAAAATGGAAACAATTGGACAATACGACAGGGTTATGATATCAACATAGATCCTAGTATCAATATTGAATGGGCGACACTAATAGTTAGCGCTCAAGAACAATCTGAAGATGATTGGGACTATAAGGTTACTATTAGCGATGGATATATCGAAGACCTTGTTGTAAGCAGTATTTATCCTAATCCATTTATATATACAAACTCTAAAATAGGAATTAAAATATTATCGGCCATATCCCAAAAAATACAGGTTAGTATTTACAATATTTTGGGTGAAAATATTGTTAAATGGAGCATAGATGTTGCAGAGCCAAATGAAAAAGTGATATTTTGGGATAGGAAGAATGGTAATAGAAAAATTGTTTCAGATGGAATTTATTTTATCGAAATAACTGGCAAAAACAAAAGACTAGTAAAAAAACTTACACTCCTAAAATCATCAGACTGATTCAATCAGCTTAGGTATTTCTTTTAATATATTCTGATAATTAGCTAAATCTTTTCTATATTTTTTTTCATATTTTTTTTCTTCACCTTCTTTGATAAGGTATACAAGACCTTTTACCTGTTTCCCGGCAATGCTTTCAAGGTTATTTACATAAGACTCAAACCTGTCCATTTGATCATTATATCGCTCAATACGTTTGGATAGATTAATAATGTTATTTGCATAATTAGATTCTGCTGATTTAAATAAAGCCTCGCTCAGAATTAGATTAAAATTATCAAGGGTTGGGATTAATCTTTCTCTATCGTGCATTAGATCTTTTAACTGACGGCTCCATTGCTCAACCTGGCCCCTAATAAAGACTAATCGATATTTCTTTTTTTTAAAGATAGTAATCAGTCTATCAAGACTAAGACTGTAATTTGACTGGTTTTCTAATATTACTATACTATTTTTTTCTAAACTCTGAATCAGTTTGACTGCTTTTTCAGTTTTATTAATAGTAGAAATACCTTTATTCTTTTTTCCGAATAAGCCCTTCTTCTTTTGATTTTGACCATTGTCAAAAACACCTAGTTTTGGTCTCTTCTTAATTTTTATAGCTAGTTTCACTTGTTTTGATAAACTGGATTTGATTTTATTTAAACATTTATTGATTGATTCCATTTCTTTGTCAAGATTTTGATATACCCTGAAGTCATTTTTTCTATAATAGGTTAACTCATTTTTCATAAGCTTATCGAGATACTTATAATTGCTTTTCTCGATTTTCAGCCACTGCTTTGTGTTCATGATATTGGCATCAAGTGAATGAATATCTCTTAATGTCCAAGAATTAGGAATTTGACTCGAGCAGCTAAAAAACAAAAAAAGGGCTCCAAAAACTATTGAAACCCTTATTTTTTTATGGAAATTTATTGTCAAGATATCAATAGTCCATTTGAATCAAGCTCAACCAATGCATCATATCCTCCGATCGATTTTTCATCGATTATTATCTGTGGAACAGTACGCCCTCCAGTGATCGCAAAAAGATCATCTCTGGTCATACCTTTCTCCTCAATATCAATCTCTGTAAAAACTATTCCCCTATCACTAAGCAGTCTCTTTGCGCTTGCGCAAGGACCACACCATGATGTCGAGTAAACTATAACCTTGGTATCTTCTTTCATTATCTAAAGTCTTATCTTTATTTTAGATATAACATTTTCTTTACAAGTTTTTTATTTTTATTGGAAACAACCAAGAAATATGTGCCAGAAGAAACTTGTTTTCCAATTGAATTATCACCGTCCCAGAAAAAATTATAGTTACCGGCAACCATAACTCCGCTATAAATACTAGATATACTACGTCCAAGCATATCTACAACAGAAATATTTATTTCTTCTGTACTATTTATTCTAACATTAAAATTTATTCTCGGGTTAAAAGGATTAGGATATAATTCTCTTATTGTAAATTGATCAGGAAAATCCTCAGTTTCAATCTCAAGAGGAGAAACATAGGACTCTGGAGACTCTGTCGTAAACCTTATCACCCTGCCATTTGAAAGTGGGGCTGCTCCTGGAGCATAATTATTGTTAAAAATAATAGGCAAACCATCATTATTCTTTGGTGATTGTATTCCAACAGTAGAATAATTTTTTGTTACATCTACATCATCAATCTCAAGATATTGAAACTCTATAACATTGTCTCCAGATTCCGTAGAAATGGAGCTATTATCATAGATTATTATTTCAAATGTTTCTTCTGTGAGCTCATCATAACCATTAAGCGCCCTCGACCATTCAATAACAAAACGTCCACCAACAATGTCATACCAAGTATAAACCCTGATCCAATCTTGCCCAACTACCTCAAGGTCATCCCAAAAAGGAGCCAGCATAGCCTTAGGGCTCATAAAAGAGGGTATCGACATATTCCAGAAATAATCAATATTACAAGGTACTAAAGAAACCCAGCCATTAGAACTAATTGTCATTTCACTATATAACTCTCCATGGTATTGAACCTGAAACGGTATATTTATGTCAGTATGGTCATCATCATCTAATAAATACTCAACACCTTGAGATCCACCATAGGATGGGTCTAGCTCTATCCACTCAAAGTTTGGTTTTTGTTCAAAACCGATGTCAAGATCATCATAGGCCCAGTAACCATACTCGCTGGGAGAGACAGGAATGTTTTCATTGTCAGGATCGATTGTCAATTCTATTTCCTGACTATAAAAAATAGAATCAGATTGTGTTAGCTTTAATAAAAATGTAAGAGTACTACCGTAAGATATAGAACCGATATCAATACTATAATCTGTCTGATACTGATCATTAGAAAAAGGATCAATGTCAGCCAATAAACTTTGTTGACTATTATGAACTACCTGGACGCCATCAGATAAACTTGATAATACAATCTTAGACCCATTATAAGCAGCAGCAGAATAATTATTTATTTGGATCACAGGATTTATCATCGCACCGGGAGCTGCATCGTCGTTTGCAAATTTAATTTCCAGACTCATAGGCTCAATATTTAAACAAATATTAAAAAGCTCACTTCCATTTTGATCTGTCATTTGTGCGAGAGCATTGTGATTATAATCGCCATTGCCAACAATAAATATATTATCTACCGCTACTAAAACAGAGTCCTGTCCAGCTATATCAGGCACAGCGACTGTCAAGCTTGAGGGGTAGATACCTTCATTAAAATTTAATGATGCTTCGAAAGCGCTGCTTATTGATGATGATGTATTTTTTATATTAAGTGTAAGACTCATATAACTACCAAAAGATGCGACACTGTGGCCACCATTAGATAGCAGAGTAAGGCCCTTAAGCTGAAGACTATGATTATTGTTTTCTTGTATAGCTACTGAATGATGCCCCTGAATAAATCCACCTTTGTTTGCATAAATACTTAGTTCAGTGATGTTATCGACCCGTATGTTACCAGCGTAGACACCATCTCTATTGGTTATCCCTTTCGATAGGAGCTGACTGCCGCTCATAATCGCTATCACTGCACCTTCTACTGGTGTACCTAAAGATGATACTACTCTAATATGAACGTATCCATCAGAGGAAGAAACATTGTTTGAGGTAAAACTAAAAACATCTGGAGTGTCAAGATAAACCTGTAGGGAAGGATCCCCCAAGATATTATACACATGAAAATAAAATTCTTGCGCCTCGCCAGGCTCATTCTGATTAGGAAACTCTTTGACCAGCCCAGACTGCCCGGCCATTAATGCCGGCCCTAGTTCAACAACACCATGATTGATCATCGCATCATACATAGAAGCATTAATAACATTATTATACTTGGTGCTTGTATGTAAATCAGATGGACCTATAAATGCTACACCCCCTTTTGGATTCGTTGTCGTACCCCCTCTTAGCATAGCCTCGGAAAAACATGGGTCCACGTTATTCGCAAAATCATTGGAGTTACAAACATAGCTCATAAAAACTGGTGTCAGCCAGCCATTATTTAATCCCGTGACGTCATCCGCATGGAACTCGGGATAGTGCCAACCGTTAGCATCTCCCCAGCCTCGGTAGTTCACAATACCCACTCCATTATCAATTATCTCAGTAATATATGGTGCACCCTGCTGTATTGGAGGATAAAAAACGGTGTCAACGCTACTGTATCCATAGTCAATTAACTCATCCCTGAGCCAATAAGAGGTCCACTTTGGTGTGATCGGAATAGGTGGAGTATTTGCATAATTCCCAGCTACCACAAGCGCCCTGTCAAGCCAATCTTGATTGTAGGCCAAGGGTTCACGTACATAGGCGATCGTTTTCAGCATAATGACCGCAAGCTCATACGCTGAGTCCACTGAAATACGGCCAATAAAAACGTCTGGAATAAAGTCATCACCTGAAAGATGAGTATATTTCTGATCTGTTACATCATTCTCTGGACCATAGTAATAGGAAGGAATCTCGGCAAAACCATCTACGTCTCCGATAAGAAGCACATACTCAAGCATTGGATCATCATTATAGTATTGAGTGATATAATCCTGAACAATATTTACGTCTAACTCTGAATCAGAAAGTGCAACAACACTGACATCAAAACCCTGTGTTTTCTTAAAATCTGCAAACACATCCACATAGCCTTGATTTACCAAACCTTCTCTCGATATAATCAGATAACTTCCTCTAACAGCAGATAACTGCTGTGGCAAGATATCATAGTTTGAGGCTATATGATGAGTAAAACTAATGGGAACCCTTGAACGGAGTATTTGATCTTTATTAAGACCTCTAAAACTTTTTTGACTAGGGAATAACATCCCAAAAAATAGAATAGAAAAGACTAATCTTTTAATATAATGCATTTACGAACAACCTTCTGATTATTAGACTCGACAGCGATAAATAACATACCCGAACTTACTAGACCTTTGGTCAATTCTGTAAAATCTAAATCTAGAAAAAGATTACCCTTCCTTCGAATATCTATTGACCTAGACATTATCTGCTGACCGAGTATGTTATATACCTTTACTCTAGCTGGTCCACCCTGCCAAGAAGATAGCTCTAGCTGAAACCTACCAAAGGAAGGATTAGGAAATATATTTTGAACTCCAAAAGATATCTGGGGAGGGCTGTTTGATGATGTATTTACAGTTGTCAAATAGTTATCACTAACAGCATGCATCTGAAGCTGATTGATTTCCCACCCACGATAGTTTACTGTTAAATCGGTTTTAAACCATAGCATGACCTTGACCAGACCAAAACCCGAATGGTTAATAGCGGTAGTATAATCGTTTTGAAATCTTCCCCATTTGTCTCCGCTCCATCCTGCTTTGTGTAAAACTATATCATTCGTATCTAAAATAGAGACCCCAACCGAATCGTGGTCCCACTCTGTTTCATATCGATGATTGATAGAAATGATTAAACGATTCGATCCACTAAGATCATAGTAACCTGTCTCAATCCACTTAATACCCAACAGAGAATCATTATTTTCATAGAACAAATCTTGTTGCGAACGAAGTGTTCCACTATCATCAAACCAGTTCCCATTTTGACTGTTCCAGTCCCAGTCATGGCTTAGTAAATAGCTTGACGAAGGATCGATAGGTATCGTAAAACTGGTGTCCCTTTCCAGATAAATATTCTTCTCCCAAGGAGTCCCACCCATAGGATTAACAATAATTGTCCAATTACCTTCATGAAGTTCTTGACTATTATTAACACTATTTAGCGTCAAACTATCAGTATCAAAATCACTTATAAGAATACACCGAACCGTATCCGGCACAGAACTATAATCGAGATCAAGCTGCAGAGAATATAATGGTGCAGGGTCTAGATAATAATCGTTTGTAGTTATGCCACTATTATTAGCAACAATGACATGATTCTGCGGTAGGTACCCTTTTTTAGAAACCTTCAAATGATACGTACCAGCATTGAGCATGCGTCTATATCGTCCAAATTCATTAGTTAAACGCGGTTTTAGCACGGATCCAGAGTGTTCTTCAATCTCTACATGCGCGCCTTCAATAGGGAGCCCAGTAGACTGGTCATAAATAATACCAGTAGCCTGGCCAGCGTCTGTGTTGTAGCCGATAGCTCTATCTAGCAAATAAACCATTGCCGGTTTTGTCCTTAATATAGTATTCTCGATTAGAATACTATCGGGCTGCAGGTTAGATGTCCCACACTCTATTAGATACTGGATACAACCAGTCTCCCTGTAAAACCAGTCATGGAGCTTTCCATTTCTGGATCCACTAAAAACAGATAAATAGTTTCCCGTTCCATCCTCTGTCTCCATCAGATCAGTAAATGTGTCAGCGATTCCTTTCATCAGTTCAGAGTCCGGTGATGGCTTATTATCCTCCCACTTCCAAGAGGTGAACACCTTCTCGGAAAGCCGGCCTGATCTTGAGCTGTGCCAGACAACTGAAAAAACAAAATCATTTTCTAAGGCCAAGTCTCTTATTGCCACAGCCTCTTTCTCAGAAAAAGGCTCTGTACCCCTATAATAGTCATAGTGCGAACCGTAGTCAGACTCATCAAAAACAAGAAACGTATCCCCAAAAGTCCAGTTGAAGGAAAAATTTCTATTTAGGTCTACGCCATCGACATCATTGCCAATAGATGGCTCATAGTCGAAAACACCATTCGGCACAGGACCAGATGCAGAAAAATCAGTTTTATTCTTTCTATAGGTTAGATCAAGCTCATCATGGACCACAGCCAATCCTTCGGGATTTGCAGAGGGAATGATCCATATCTCAAGATATGATTTTAAAATATTCATATGGTTAAAGTCCTCAGGCCGCGGATCAAGAAGATTCATCATAAGATCTAATACTATCTCGATACCAAGTATCTCCTCTGCGTGAACCTGACCAATAAACAGAGCACGTGGTTCGTCCTCTTTTGTTTGAACATTGTCGGAAATTTTTACCGCAAGTATTGGAATATTTTCCTGATTTGAGTATCCTACTGTGTCGACCATAAACCAGTCTTGATATGACTCAATACTTGAAAGCGAGTCAACTAGATCAATAATCTCATCGTAGGTATGATATCTATCATCCAGTGTCTGTGCAGACGCCATCGCAAGCACAAATACTGTTATATATTTTGATAACGAGCACATAAATTTAACAGCGATAAATAATTAAAGTATTACTTTAAATAAGTAATCTTACCTTTATCTATATATCCACCTAAATTAAAATGATAATAATAGACTCCGCTAGAAACTAATTGTCCAAAACGGTCTCTGCCATCCCAAAAAATGTTATGCCTACCGGGGGCGCTACTAAGAATAAGATCATCTGCGATCAGCCTACCTGTGACATCAAATATTTGAAACTCTATCAAGCCAGGATTGGTCACAATAAAATCAAAACTAATTTTACCATTAAATGGGTTAGGGTATGCCGTCTCAACACGAAATACAGTCGGCAATGAGGATGCTAGTCCTTTACCTCCTACGCTTAAAATATCTGACCTCCGGATGGTTTTGCCATAATAGTTTGCTAGATCCTCTTTCCCAGAGCTTCTTAGATCAATCCAGTGCAGCAAATAGTCTTCACCATTATACTGCGTGATCTGCGCTTTCTTCTGATCGTGATATTCAACAGATATAGGAATGCCATCTATGCCGGTTGTACGGCCTGATCCCACAATATAGGCTGATCCATAAAGATCTACTCCATTAATAAGCAGCGGGTCGCTATTATAGTAGCCCCTACCATCCTCCCATATCAATATAAACTCTCCTGGCGCAACAGCCTTTACTAATGGTCTCTGCTGGCCGGTTGTGTCTGATGAAAAATAAATATCTTCGGAAGAAACAATACCTGAATTAATATCGATCTCTTTTCCAATAATATTATAATCTGTACCGTTTCGATAATCTTCCCAGGATATAAACGCATATGAACCATCACCATCAATATCAAAAGAAATTGCCGACTGATCATTATCGGCAATACAAATTGGGATGCCAAAATTTTCCCACTGTGCTACTCCATCCCAGTTGATTTTCTGTGCATAAACATCGCTAAAATTACCGTCCTGGTTCCAAACTGCTAAAACACCGTCAGAATCAGATATCTTTTTCACACTGATATTATCTGCCTCAACAGATTGATTGCTAAGACTGTACCCGCTAGGTGGCCAGTCAATTGCTGTGTTACCATTTTGATCTATCTTGTTAAACTTCAATCTCGATGCTGGCCATATTTCTTCTACCCAGAATATCAAGTAGTGACCGTCCGGAGTTGATATGATCTCTTTTATATAGTCATCACCATTGGACTGAGCAGCAATCACTCCACCCGCGTCGAGCTGAATATCACCATTGATATCTATTGCCTGAAAATAAATATCAAAACCATCAATAAATGATCTACTCTCTGACCAAAAACAGGCTACCCCATTTCCGCCCAAATCAACCAGGTAAGCATTCCTCTGGTCATTTTGCGGCGTCAGCGATACGCCAGTCTGGCTCCATAGATTTTCTAGACTAGGGCTCAGTCTATTTAATCGGATTTTTTTGGGTGTATCTGTTGCGTCAAACGTTGCAGTATATATCCCTGTTTCTGTGTTAATCATAAAGGGACTGGAAAGATCAATCTCTGTTGAAGAGTTATCAGAAAAAGAAACCTGGTTACCATTAAAATGAGATAGTGCACCTTCTGTTAGGAGGCTCCCATAAATCTTTTTCGTCTCTCTGTTATCTTCCCACATAAGAAGAACATTCTCACTAGCGCTAGTAAATGCATGGTTATACTTAACATCACCATCAAGCCCTTTCAGTGCCAGAGAACCATTCTCATCTAGCAACGGTGTTATTCCTTTAAAATAGTGAAACCTAAGGTCAATACTACCGCTGCCCTGATCCGCAAAAATAACAAACACGCTGTCGCTTGACCCTTGAACAATATTTGGTGCAAACTGGTATCCATCACCTCCAGCAACAACTAGTGCCTCTTGACTTAATGGCTGCCCATTTTCATCAAAACTCTGAAAAAGAATATCAACATCTGGATAGACACCCTTTTCCCAAAATATATTAAACCCACCTGTATTGTTTGCTGAAAATCTCCCACTGAAGTTTACTCCATCAGAAGGATCAACCTGTACACCATTTGACCAGAGCGCATCACCATTAGAGTCTATTTTTTGCATAAAAATATCACCATCAACAGCATCAAGCCGTAGATCTTTCCACTGGATAAACACCTCTCCTGATTTGCTTCTTTTTACCCTTGGCGCCGTCTGTATCGCATCAAAATCTGCCACAGACTTAGCATCTCCAAAAACAAGGCCAGTATGATCAACAAACTGATAAAGAATCCTAGCATTTTCATCGCCCGACTTCCATGTAACAAATGATGTTGTATTATTCACAAAAGTAGCTCTTGGTCTTGTCTCCAGGCCTGAGGTATTTGCAATTGGTATTCCATTATCCTGAAAGACTGGCTGCATACTGGTATCTAATCTTTGCCCATATATATCAATATTCTCACCTAGTCTTGCATCCGACCAGCAAATAAATGCCTCATTATTCCCAGCATATTCAATGCTCTTTGCAGACTGTGCACCACCCTCAGAAACAATTGATACTCCGCTTCCCGGAGATACTATATTATGGTCTGCATCCACATGTGTCCCATAAATATCATCATCCACACCTCCACGTTTATCTTGCCATGTTACGAAAACACCTCCAAGACTATCTGTACTCATATTGATTGATATCTGCTGCCCAATTTGTTGTGCAAGAGCAACACCATTAGAATCCATAAGTACACGTCCACTATCATCCACATGCTGTATAAATATATCACCTGAATCATCAAACCTATAGTCAACCCATGCGATAAAAGCACCACCAGATCCGTCTTCTATTGCAACCGGGTCTTCCTGCCTTCCCGGGAGATCAGTGATGACTGCACCAGATAAATCATCACCCCAAACATAGTTACCATGCTTATCAACCTTTTGAGCAAAAACATTGCGCATCCCATATCGAGTATCTGACCAGACAAAAATAGCCGAACCATCATTGCCGGGGCACACTGTCCTGTACCACTCAATGTGTACGCCTTGCCTGATTGGTGTAGCCATATTGATATCGGTTATATCAGCATTAATAACTACAGAAAGAATAATAAACAGAAAAAATCGAAATCTCATTAAACTAAAGTCTCCGCATTATATTTTATACTATGAATTAATTGTTACTATTTTTAAACCGGATCTAGTACACGCAAGCAGTTTACCATTCCAAAACTTACTTCTATATACATATCCAATATCAAAAATTCCTCTTGGCTCTGGTTTTAAAGGATCAGAAATATCATACAGCGCTATACCTCTTGGTCCAATGCTCAGCACCGCAATATTATCGTTTACTGATATATGATCAACGGTCAGGTCTTCAGCAAAGTGCGTCACTGAACCTTGACCTGATTCAATATAATTGTTGCTCAAGAAATAAGCTCCAAAATCATCGCACGATACAAAAGCACCTATATCTGTCAGCTTTACCTGTTCCGCATTGCCCTCTAGGTCAAACCTTGAACTCAATACCGGCTCGGCACCAAGTGTATCAAGATCATAGAACTCTACTCCAAGCTGATCTACTGCCATCACCACTTTAGAAACACCGTCACTGTCAACACCAAGCGGCTTTCCATCGGTAGCAACCTCACCACCAGTTGAAGGCATCCAGTTGATAATTTCTATGTTAAATACGATCGTAGTATCAGATCTATAAGTACCCCACTTTAGTCCATCATCATTATCTGCTACAAACATAGTAAACCTGTTTCCGGAAACATTAAAAGATATAAAGTCTTTTGTCTTATCGCTCATGATCTCATTGCGGTAAAGAAGTTCATTATCATCACCAAAGTGGAATATTTTTACTTTTTTATTTGACTCGGCAACGAAAATTAAATCGTTTTCTTCATCCCTCTGAACCAGAGCAATATCATCAAACTCTAAATAAGAACCATCCTGGGAATAACCTAAAAATCCATGCAAACGCTCGCCTGAAATTAGGTCCCAGACTTGTACACCAGACTGGCCCGCAGCAACATATGCTAAATCATTACTCACAGATACATTTCTGCAGAAGCCATCCGTTGACAAAACCACTCCCTCTGAAACAGACCATATACTCTCTTCATTTGGATGCATACATCCAATAAAAAAGATAATGATAGGAATAAATATAACTTTTTTAATAATTATCATAGGTGAATGCCCACTTAATTTTACACCATAACTGCATCTGTTTAAAACTCTTTAGATCCTTAACCCAGTCATAGGATGATTCTGTGTCTCTTTTTCTAAAACGAGAGCTAAGAGTAATCTCAAGCCTGTCACTGATTTTCTTATTCAGCCAAAGGTCTATCTTTAAATCTTTGTGATTTCTTCCAGAATGCAACGCATCATCCAAAGCCTCTGCTTCATACACCCTAATTTCCTGCCTAAATGAGAGTCCAGCCTGATTAAAATAAGATAATGATCTATCCATTTTTATAGGCAGATACCACTCTATCGCATCGTATGATCGGTCAAAATTACTGGATACAGCTGTTTTATTATATGTAACATTCTCGGCACTGACTCTATCGACTTGTAAAGAAACAGTTCCAAACTTCTTTATTCTTTTATTTAATCTTAACCTTGCATAGTAAATATCAAGATCAAACTCGGTAAAAGTGTTATCATAATATCGCTGTAAATATCCGGTTCCGATAGTATACCAAATCCTCTTCCTTATTGGCAATGTTATGGTTATTATCTGATTTCTATCTGAAAAAAAACAAGCCCTGAGACTGCTTCTAGACACGTCTCTATCAGTGTAATGCCTCAGATAATAACTATTTAAGTGTCTCAATGAATATTTTAGGTTTCTATAAGACCCCCACTTATAGACCGTAGAAAAGTTTCCAGACCAATAACTTTTATTAGGATTATGGGCGTAGCTAGAAAGATTAAAAGAGGAAGATATACTTAATTCTTTCTTATCTATTTCAAATATAGTTTTCTGCAGACGAGTATTTATTTTATTTATATAACTGTCAAACGTATTTGCACCACCCATCACATCTTTATTTTCGGCAACATTTTCTATTTCTTTTAGCGAAAACCTCATCACATTGCTATCATAACCACTGTGATAGCTTATATGTAGATTTAGCGGTGTAGTGGCCATGAGCGATCCCACTAATAAAAAAGAAACTGTAATTGAAAAATGTTGCATCAGTATAACATAAAACGTGTAAGGACGGTCTTTCCCTTATCAGAAACTTCAACAGAATAAGTGTGTTTACCGCTAGGAACCTTAAACTCACAAGAACGCCATTTCCCTGGGACTCTATCTAAACGAGTTGGAATTTTGGATGAAGAGGAACGCTCGGTATTAAAAAAATACGTTCCCACAACCTTTTTCCCGGATTTAATATGGATTCGATATGACTCTTCGTTCCCCATCTTATCTGTAAACTCTAGCCTGCTAATAATTCTCATTGTTTTCAGACCTGTTGCCTCAATCTGAAGAGGAATATCCTTGCTACACTCAAAGTAATTGATTTGTTTGCCGCTAACATCTATCATTACCCCATCTTTGTGAACCATCGGAGTTAGCACCTTTTGATCCTTACCAACAGATTCAAACTCTTTTGAAAGAAGCCTTAAAAGGACTGGATATTTCAATTCTTCTCTAACTAGCACCTCAATATCGTGGTTCCCTTTCGGAATATTAATAAAATAGTTTCCCGAATAAGTATAGCGGTGTTTTGGGTGCTGTATTGAGCGTATCGAAGACTGCACCTTGTACCGATGATTAACCTTAATAGTGTCTTTTCCGTTTAAAACAATATCATAGCTAAAACTGTGGCTCTTTCTCTTCCCGCGAAGCACGGGATACCTGCTAATAAACTCTGCCCTTGTTGGGCCGCTTACATTATAGAGAAGACCGGCATCTCTTATCGGGTAATAGACTCTCCTCTTAGAGTTTATGATTAGAATCTCTTTTTGATCTCGGTCTCTTACAGGCCGTAATAATTTTCCATATAGATATATATCAGAAATAGAAAATAAAATGACCGCAAAGATTTTATAATAAACTATCCGGCTCATGATCTATTAGATGTTCCTTAATTTTTTGTTTACTATGATACCCCACTGCAAATACTAGCCCGCAAACTATTATCAGGCAGACTGCGGCAACAAAAATATTATACCTTTCTACAGCATATAATCCTCCATAACCTATTTTGGGAATTGGAATAGGCGCAAAAGGCATGCCAAGCTGTTCGGTTAAAGATCTAATATTTAAGACGTGTAATGTAGGAACATTCTTTTTTGAAAACTTAGACAATGTTCCCTCAATCCCTCCTTCTTTTAGTGAAATATTTATTACATCAGCTCTTTTAACAATACCCGCTGGCAATAACTTAGAGTTAAAGCTTGTCCCTAAACTTGCTACTCCGCCACCTATATTTATCATCGCACTATAGTCTTCTATATTATTATATCTTGCGAACAGATTCATACGCTCTTTAATATTTTCTGCGAGCTTTGTTTTTTTTATAATCGGAATCCCATGTTTCGATATATTATTTACAATAATCTCCCTCCCAGAAGGACTAAGTAATCTACCCATATCATTCCGACCGCCAATGGAAGCGGCAATACTCCTACTTTGGATAAAGCCTTTTTTATACAATATTTCCTCCATATCCAGCCAGGTAAAGTCAACATGGTTAGCGCCCCACTGCGATGCTCCTACCGAAGTAATCATAATAGGTATCAGACCAATTGCCTTTGCAGCAGTCAGCACCGCAATATTTGCACCTGGCATAGATCCCGTTATAAGTATTGCAATAGTATCACCTTTTTGCAATCTCATTTCAAGCATTAGCTCAACCATACCAGCAGAAAAATTTGGGTCTAAGGTTGTCAGCTTCGCATCAAGATCTCCCTCATCGGTTGTTATCAGGCTAAATGGTCTTCCAACTAGGCCAGTTTCATTGGGGTCATTCTCATCATCAATAAATACACCAGATTCCATTCTGGTATTTTTTAGTAACAACATTGACTCTTGCATTAGGCTAGCAGCTTTTATCTTTAGATCATATGATGGTGATATATCAATGGTCGTACTATTGATAGTTACTACAAGACTGAATACTCCAATAATGGATAAAGCAACAAGCGTAGATGTTTTCTGTATAGCTGGTATGAATGGCTGTTTTTTATAATTATTCAAAGATAGTCCCTCCGAATAATATAATTACCAATAGCTTAACTATGACCGCTGTAAGTAAGACTACAGACACTGTCCTGACCACACCCTGCCGATCCATCCAGTTTGCAATCAGGCCTGGTATTATATTCCCAATAACCGCTACACTTTTTATGCTCTCGGTGTCTACATATATTGTCCTTGATAAATATCCAAACAAAAATCCAAGAATGAGTGCCAGCACTATTCTTCTTTTTCCATATAAAAACATGACCTTGCTTAATCCTTTTATAATCAGCCAGACCAATATCGCAACCAAGAAAGTAGACACAACCTGAACAGGCTGATCTAAGAAAAGAGAAATATATCCTGGAACGATTATTCCGCCAGCGGTGACACCAAGAGCCTCTGAAAGAACTAAGCTTAAAATAATTCCTAGGCCAATGCTTATCTCAATCATTATCTCTACTCTCTGATAGTTTCTGTAATATTTCTTGGCCGGTTCCTACCTGGTTTCCTATTGCAAACACTAGAACATCATCAGGCAAACTCAGAATAGATTCAGATACAGAATCAATTGATTCATTTAGAGAAAAGATACTAACCTCAGTGTCTGGCGAATGATGCAACAGCCTTCTGACCTTTGCCTCTATCTTGTCTCCTCTAATAATAAAATACTCTGGCTTGATCTCTTCAAAAGTAAGCTCCAACATTTGCTTTGTCCTGAGAGGTCTATCATCTCGAGAGTTAAAGAAAACCGCAGTCCCACTAGTTGTCGGATACCGGTCAATTACAAACTTCCATATCTGCAGGGTTGATACCGGATCATTTGCGGCCATACCATTGACAAACTGCAGGGATCCTTGTTTGCCTAATAGCTTCCACACAACCAAAGCACCAAGATCTGGCCGGACACTATGCATACCGCTCAGAGCAATATCTCTTTCTACACCCATTTTATGACAAACATCTAGAGCAATTGCTACATTCTGGGGATGCTCAATGTAAGCAAAATTATTTAAATCCTTTTCAGAGACAGAGGATTCATCAGAGAAAAATATCTCTGACTGATTACGATCAGCAACAGATTGTAATATGTCTTTATGCTTATCTTCAGCAGTTACTAGTGTTCCACCAACTGGTATTGAGTTACACAAAGATTTTACTACATCAACCTCAGTTGGTCCCATTTCATCTAAATGATCAGGACGAGCATTTGTGATGACTCCAATATGAGATTTAACCATCTGATGTTCAGAGATCCATTGATACTGTGGCTGTACTGCCATACACTCCATTACAACGACATCTGGATTTTCACTAGAGAAATATTTAAGCAGTCTCACCTGTTCCCCGATCGATGGTCTACGTAATCTGTGTATGATCCTATCTATTCCTTTTGAATCAATGACCCTAGGCGCAGTACCTGTTGTTTTAGCGAAAGTACGTTTACCACCTGCTCTTAGACCAGCAGCGATTAACCTGGTAACGCTAGACTTGCCCCTTGTACCGTTAACGTGAATACGAATCGGAATGCTAGACAGAACAAGTTGATGATATCGAAATTCTAGTAGGCCAGATGCGATTAAAACTAGAGCAAGTGCCCCAAGAATGATTAAGGGCGAGAATAACATAATATAACGAGCTTCTTCAGGTTTTAGTTGTAACCCATTACCATCTGAATAAGCCTTACCATATCCAATATATTTACCATTCCATCGGAATTAATATCAGCCAAAAATGGATTAAAATGGCTCTGGTCTGCAACTATATGATCAATTAAGATTAGGAGATCATTAACATCAACCATTCCATCTGTATTTAGATCACCGTCAAGACGCATATCGCTGCCACGAGTAGTAATGAGAATAGCTGTTTCATCAGAAAGTTGCATAGCAGCATCTGCATATGTGTTATTAAAAGTATACTGCAGACCCTGGGTCATAGTATGGTCTTCAATACCTACAGTACAATAGTTTCCATGGATCTGACTCCAGCTGTAGCTTCCAGTAGTGTTGTTAGTAAAATCCATATACTGGATCAACATCTCACCGTCATTTGTTGGGGTCATATAATAGTTTGGATCTCTTAAAATAATCTGAAACGTTTCAGTCGAATTATTTTGATATGTCCTAACTCTTGACCACTGTACAATAAACACTTTATCATTGCTGTCATACCAGGTATACACACGGCCTGAGTTTGTCAGTTTTAAATCATCCCAGAATACTGCAACCATTTTCCCTGGCCCACCTGCTCCAGGCATAGGATAATTTCTAAAGGAACTCATATCTGTATCACCAAATGCGATCCAACCATTAGAGCAAATACTAATTTTATCGTAAACCTGACCATAAAATCTAAAATCAAAGGGCAGGTCAACCGTTTCCACATCATCATCATTGTCTCCGTTATCATCAAGAGAACTTAGGTAGGTTCCGCTGCCACCGTAGCGAGCATCTATCTCAACCCAATCGTATACAGGAGCGAGCAAGTAGTCTATGTCTCCGCTATCATAGATATAGTATCCATGAGAATCAGGACCAGTTGGATCCATCACAGTAGGAATGCCAATCTGTATAGGAATTACTGATGAGTTTGTATACCCGTCCTCTGTATTTACAGATAAAATTAAATGAGCTACAGTTCCAGGTATCACATCCTCCACCGCACTTATCATAAAAGAATTACCACTTCCCGAGCTAGAACTAAATCCACCTGGGTAAACAGATGACCAGGTTCCAGTATTATCTAATATCTCAATCGCTGTAGAAGCAGATGTGATCTGTCCACTAATATCCATCGCAGTGGTAGAGCCACTATTGTGAAGCTCTATATGAACCGTAGACGTTTGACCACTTGTCAGTACATCTTGGCTGCTTCCCTCTACATCTACGCCATCAGCATAAAGATTCTTTCCAGCAACAATTAGCCCAACATAGCCCACTGAACTATATCCGCTTTCATTCGACAGATTCAAAAGTAGTTTGATCTCAGCCCCATGATGAACATCATCATTAACACTAAAAGTAAACGGATCAGAAGCATTGTTAATAATATCACCAGAACCAAGCTCTCCATATGAAAAGCTATCATTAATAATACTTACATTAGAATTTTCAGAAGTTAAGGTCCCAACAATGCCGGTTGTACCTTCACTACCATAATTTGAAACCGCAATAACAAGGTCAATAACCTCACCAGCATTAATGACCCCATCACCATTACCAATTGAAGTGCCAGAGCCGTTATCGTTAATGGTAATATAGTCCGAGTATACATTCACACTTGGCCCTGGATCATAGATCTGAAATGAACTTTTGTAAGGATAGTGATTCTTTTTTGTCGCTGTAACAAGTATCTCACCTACCTGCGTAGTGGGCACAGCAATCCGAATAAAACCATTATTATCACTGTATCCAGACTCAAGAACATCACCCTCTTTATATATTGTAACCCATGCATCTTCTACTGGACTACCTCCGCTGTTTGTTAGGCCAATGTCAATAAAGTTCGTCCCTTTTGTTAAAGAGTATGCATGTGTAACGTTCAACATCTCTGGATAAGCGGTCCACATCTGCAAAGAGGCATCACCCATCAAATTATTCCAATGTGTAAAAGTAGATACATAATTATTGGGATTTGTTGGATACGCTCTGGATAGCCATAACTTGCCGGCCATCAGCGCACCACCAACTGAATTTATATCTTCCACTAGCGCCCCATAGTAAAATCCCATGTCAACCATATTGTTAAACATCGTATGAGTGCCCAGCGTGGCCGTACCAATACAGGCGACAGCTCCTTTAGGATTAGATGCTGTACCAGCCCGTAAGAATGCCTCTGATAAACACTCATCACTTCCAAAGGAGCCAGTACCGCATGTGATCACGGTCGCAACGGGCAACATAAAACCATTATTTGTTGAATTCACATTACTGCTGTTAAATCCGCTGACACCATAGTAGCCTCTGTAATTAAAAAATCCTAACCCGTCGCTTAGATTATTGGTCATCTGGCTCGGAAATGAACCCCCATAGACAGTTCTTATATCATTATATCCATAAAGCTGCAATACTTCCTTAATATTATTATTCGTGATCACGCAGGAGATACCTGAGGTCGACGGGTCTCCAACAAGGCAAGCTCTCTGGAACCAGTTCTCTCCCATATACGGACTAGACTCATAGTTCAGCGTCTTACTTATAATAGTCTGCAGATGACTCTGACTGTCAAAGGATAGCCTTCCGAGAAACACTTCAGGAAGTAAATCATTTCCCACAAGCGTACTGTAAGGGTGGTCACCCTCGCCATTGTATCCGCTCCAGTTTTCAAAGTGAGTCGGAATGTCATAGCTGCCTTCAGCATCAGCAATAATTGTTACATACTCTGGAGGATTTTCCCAGGCCTGATAGGCTGTCTCAATATAATTTTTCAGGTCATTTGAATTATTCACAATGTTCGAGCTTGAGATATAGTTGACCTCATAGCCAACACGCCGCTTCCAGTCCATTAAAACAGTAACCGTACCCAATAGGTTTCCAATATTACTAGGCAGCACATACAAAATTGATGGCCTCTGGAAAGGAATATTATCTCTGTCTAAAGAAGCATAGTTAGTGATCAAAGATTCATACAAAGGCTCAAAGGCTCTAGATCTTGTTGCAGGACGGAATGTAGTATTATCTGATTCACCGGTTTCCACAAGCTCAATCTCGATCTCTGTAAACTCTTCTAGGCGCTTTTGCTGAGGATAATAACGAAACGGCGAAACGGTAAGGTTTACGATAGTAAGCTCACGCATGACCATGGGCTCTGATATACTGGCGATATTCTCAGGGTAAAACCCTTCACTATTATATACCTCACCCTTACTAAAAGATATTTCAGCATCATTTTCCCATGAATTTTTAGGTAATATTTCTATATCGTCTGTAAACCGAGATGAAATGATATTTACGTTAACAGAATATGTTTTTGCAGGATCAATCGCGATAAAAGTACTGCTAGAAGGAAGATCTGGCTGGCCTGGATCTGAAATTTGACTAGCATTTAAGAGTGAGGGTCTTTTGTAGGTATTACCATCTGCATCAATAACAGATTGAAGACTGTATTCTGGAGTTAAATATCTAACAGTTCCATTACCATGTTCTTTTAAAGAATATGTAAACCCAGAATGTTCAGTGACTGAATTATCTCCAACCGCTGCCGGTAGACTGCAAACATAAAATATTGATAGTATTAGTATGCGAAACATATAAACATCTCTCTAATATATTATTAGATAATGAAACAAAGAGGGAAAATAAACACTTCCGACGAAGGTTCCAAGACCCGCAATAGCCAAATATGGTGCAAACGGAAGCGCCCTATCTCTCTCAAATCCATTAACAGCAGATAAAACAAGCCACACAACTAGACTTAGTAAAGAAGCACCAAATAATGTAAGCGCCATTCTCACAGGACCAAGCCAGATGCCTAAAATAAAACCAAGCTGAATATCACCATATCCCATGCCCTGCCTTTTTGTGATTAAATATGTCAGCCCAATCAGCGTCAGAGGAATAATTGATCCAACGACTACTCCGTAAGCAGCACTTTTTAGGCTGGTCATTCCAAATAAAATCCCAAAGATTGCTGCAACAGCACCAACAATAATGAACAATAATGGTATCTGATACGTATTCAAGTCAATCCAGCTTATCGCAAACAGAATACCAGCAATGAGAGCAAAAATTGTTCCCTCCATTGGCTGCAGACTTAGAGATGCCCATAGCCAGGATCCAACACAAAATAATTCCATTTTGAAATCACCATGGTCTATCTGAAATCCATCTACATTAAGCCAGTTCACGGTTGACTTAAGCAGTCTTCCGTATAATACACCAAGCAACAAGATTGATATTGTAATAATGATATCCACTATAAACCAGACTGTAATGCAGACCCAAGATGAAATACGGGCAAATACGTGAGGACGACCATAAGCGCAATAACCGCACCAACCAACAAAATTAAAAGAGGCTCAATAAGGGTCGTCATACGATCAACCAACGCATTAACCTGTTTATGATAATAATCAGCGGCCCTGTCTAGAAGGTCATCTATCTCTCCAGTCTCCTCACCGGTAGAGGCAAGCTGCAGAAGGATAGACGGAAAAATCTCTGTCCTCCTTAGTGCTGTGGATATATTGTAACCATCTCTAATATAGTTAGAAGCGTCCGCAACTGCTTTTTCATATACTCTATTACCCACAACTTTTTTTAATAGCCCCATGGCCTCAAGCACAGGGACACCGGCGCCGATTAAAATACCAAATGTCTTACAAAATTTATTTAAGATAGACTGGTTCAAAAGATTACCGAAAACAGGAATCTTCAGCTTTATCGAGTCAATGACAAAGCCCCCTCTTTGCGTTTTTGAGATTAAAAACAAAATAAAAAACACTAAGATAAAATTAAAAAACATAAAACCTAAATTTTCTGTTAGCCACGCACTAGCGTCCATCATCTTTTTCGTTGCCCCAGGAAGTGAGGCACCTAGCTGAGCATATACCTCAGAAAATTTCGGAATGATCCAGACGAGCATTGCCAGTACCATACAGCCAAGAAAAATCACCATAAAAATAGGGTAGGTCATCGCACCCTTTACCTTCCTCCTGGTATCATCCAAATTTTCCAGGTAAGATGCGAGCTGATCAAGAATCTCATTCAGGTTACCACTAACTTCTCCGGCTTTGGTCATGGCAACAAAAAGATTATTAAATACGCCCGGGTGCCTGGCTAAAGACTCTGACAGGTTTAACCCCTTGCGTATGCTAGACCCAACCTCGGTCAGTATTTTTTTGAACTTTTTATGCTTTTCCTCAACAGCTAATGCTTGTATCGCTCTCTCGAGAGTAAGCCCTGCGCTAAACATAGTCGCTAGCTGCCTTGTGAAAAATACAATGTTTGCCAGTGGAACTCTATTTTTAATTCTTTCGAATGTGAGATTGATCTCGTCTAAGAAAGGCCCAAGAAAGTCAAAGGTTGTGTCAACCTCTTTTAGGGTAATGACTATCTGACCGTTCGTAGTAAGCTTCTGCAGAGCAAGGTCCATGGACTCAGCACGAATATCTCCCTCATTCCTGCTGCCTTCGTCATTTTTTACTAGATAGTGAAATACGGCCACTATAATTCCTCCACCGTTGACCTTAGCACCTCTTCCACGCTAGTCGTTCCATCCAATACACGTTCGTTGCCAGCATCGCGGAGTGTTACCATACCATTTTTGATCGCAGCCTGCCGAATCTCATCCTCATTTGCGTTGTCGAAAACGAGCTTTCTTAATTCTCTGGTCATTGGTATCATCTCAAAAATAGCGGTCCTGCCTCTGTATCCTGTGTTTCTACAATCCGCACATCCTTTAATCTTAAAGAGTTTCTTTTTTACAACTTTTTTTGTTAGGCCAATTAGAGCAAGCTCTTCCGCAGTAGGTACATACTCTTCTTTACACTTTAAACATAACTTCCTGACTAGCCTCTGGGCCATCACCAGGTTTAAACAAGAGCCAACTAAAAATGGAGCAATGCCAATATCAAGTAAACGAGTCAGTGTCCCTGGCGCGTCATTAGCATGGACCGTAGAAAATACTAGGTGTCCAGTAAGGGAAAATTTTACGGCAATGTCAGCTGTCTCTGCGTCTCTAATCTCTCCAATAAGCAGTACATCAGGATCCTGACGAAGAATAGAACGCAATGTTGAACCAAACGTGAGACCGATATCATCAAAAACCTGAACCTGACTGATACCATCTAGCTGATATTCTACAGGGTCTTCTACTGTTGTAATATTGGTTTTCTCATCCTTAATCTCTTTTAGAGCTGCATATAAGGAGGTTGACTTACCCGAGCCTGTTGGGCCTGAGACAACAACCATCCCATAGGGCTGGCTGATCACTTTCTTAAAAACGCCTAGATTCTTTTTCGGAAAACCTAGGGTCGTAAGGTTAAAATCAAACCCGCTCTTATCAAGAAGCCTCATAACGATCTTTTCGCCATATACAGTGGGCAATATCGATACACGAACGTCTATATCCTTTGAAGCTGTTTTAATGGAAAATCTACCATCCTGGGGCAGCCTTTTTTCAGCAATATTCAGCTTTGACAATATTTTAATTCTCGTGACCAGACCGCTTAGAGAGGTCGCCGGAGGGGTCATAATAATCTGCAAGACCCCGTCAATTCTTATTCTTACATTAACCTTATCCTCTTGAGGTTCGACATGGACATCGGTCGCTCTCTCTTTTATCGCCTCCTGAAGTATTAGGTTTACAAGCTTGACAATTGGTGCGTCTTCCTCACTCGCATTCTCAGGTGAAAGGTCGACCTCTTCAGAGGAATCTTCATCACCAGAAATCACCGTTATTCCCTGGATCGCCTCTTCTACCTGTCCGGCCTTGGTTATCTCACCATATAGCTGGTCCATCGCCTTGTTTAACAATTCTGAGCCACCTACAACAATATCTGTGTCTAATCCTGTGAGACGTTTTACTGAGTCTATCGTTGCAAGATCTTCTGGGTCTTCCATCACTATGGTGACGGCCTTATCAGATTTTTTTACAGCAAGCACTGAATTTGTTCTTGAAAAATCTTCTGGTATCAACCTGACGGCATCCTGGTCGGCCTCTAAAAGTAAAAAATTATCTGCCTTAGGATATCCCATCTGCATGGAGAATGCGGTAATAAAATCATCCTCATCAATAGCGCCCATGGAGATTAAGACCTGACCGATTTTTTCATTGGACTTTTTCTGTTCTGCCAGAGCGCTATTAAGCTTACCCTCATCTATCTTTCCAGCATGAACCAGGATCTCCCCTATTTTCTGGAACTGTGGATTAAACTCAGCAGCCATTAGGGACATCCAATAGTTGTTTGAGTTCTTACTAGCTGTATATCCAGGGGATCACTTGTTGTAATCTGGGGTATCAAAAGAGTTGATGATATTGAGGCGGTAAAGTCTTCAAACGTACATATACCAGTATCTTCATCCGTGCCCTGCCAGATACATAACTCTCTTGGAAATACGGCTTGGATTCTGGCATATCCGTCTTCGTCCGTTAGTACAATCGGCTCACAGTTTATCATACTGTAGCCGTCCCACTTACCATTTCTCTCGCCTTCATCATGGGTGCCATCTTCCCCATCCTGCCCAAAATCGATAAAAGGCTCGCATCTCTCCCAAACATCAGGAAGACCATCACCATCGGTGTCAAAAGAATCATGCGTATTGTTACCCTCACCCATGTCATTAGTACCTGCTAGCCTATCCAGACCATAGTCTCTAAAAGTAAAACAACCATTAGCCTCTCCAAAATCATTACTGAAATTTGTACTGTCCATACCATAATCCAGGTGTTGTTCATACGCCACTTCACCCCAACTCTCTACTCCAGTACCTACAAACGAGATCGGCGCATCCACCACAGGATTGCCATAAAAATCAATCAATATTGCTGTAATAGTAATTGCTACTTCCTCAGTAATCACTGGAAGAGAAAAATCGTGATAGGTTGCATTTGCAGTAAGCGTGAGCTGCCCCGGAAGAAAAAACATCGCAGCATCACCAACACCCTCGTTAATCAACGCGGTCACGGAATCAGCCTCCGTGTCTTCATCTGGTCCGTCTGTTCCGTATGTGGTAGCCCTGACCCTGCCAAAGTCTCCTATTGCATCGGTTGAGTAGACGATGGTGCTATAGGCCACTCCAGAGTTTACATCACCATCTAAATTTTCATTCGCTGTGAAACTTATACCTTCGACGAAGGCATCAATAATTGTATCCGGAGGAATTGGGTCAATTGTCCAGTAAACATAGGTAGAGTCCTCAACCGGATTGTACCACCTGTCATATACGATTGCAGCACACTGGGTCTTATAAAATCCTCCGCCGATTGGCTCGGTCGAGTTTGGATCATACTCAGGCTCAATATGATAAGGCGCGCCAGAGGCAATAATCACCGGCACAGCGTTTGCGTTAATCTCATATTCTCCGTCCTGGTCGCAGTCAACGCCAACCTCAATCCTCACTGTACCAGGAGCAGTACCACTGTTTACAGATACGGTTGCTATCCCGTTTACGGTGTAGACGCTGGTATCGGTTACCCCCGGCTCCTCAAGATAACATCCTTCGATAATAGGGTTTAATACAAACCTAACAAGTCTAGGCTCAGCAATAAGGTTATCATTGTCATCATAAAGTTTTGCCTTGATCGATGTGGACTCAATGCCACCACCATCTCTGACAACAATGTGATCCGGGACCGAGCTAGGTATCTCCACATAGGTACACTCTTGCACCAGGCCAACCTCAGAGACAATTGAAATAGTAGAAGTATCAGACACCGTGGCATTGATTGACGGATGGTTGAAAATAGCTCGGACGGATGCTATCCCAATATTTTCCTCTTCCCCATTATCATGAAAACTAAAACTAATCTCACCATTAATATCGGTAGTATCAGAGTCAACAACATTATCATCGATCTTGATATAGCCCTTATCTCCAGCATCAATCTGGACGATGACATTCCTCACTGGGGTTCCACTCTTGTTTAATAGCCTGCACGTGATATTTGATGGTGTGTCTGTAGCCAGAATAATCTCTTCCGGGCTTGGATCAGTCATGCTAAAGGAGTATGGCCACACGTCGTCCTTTGAGCCAAAGACATCAAACCGGGTAGATGCCTCGAGACTCTCACTGTAGTATGCGGTTACCTCTACGTTTTCATAAAGCGGGGTCGTAGGATTGTCAACCGCACCTGCACCACTGCTTGCTGAATAGGTTACAACAACTATCCCATCAGAGTTTGTAGATGTAGAATTAACATCAAACTCTCCATAGCTAGATCCATTTACTTTTGCACTAAAGGAGACTAGGCCATTTTTTACTGGCTGACCATCAGCATCTCTGAGTTCTACAATAAGGAGAACGCCAGCGTATCCAACGATAGCCTCTCCTACAGATGCACCATTCGCAACCGGCTGAGACTTTAGAAACGTAAGAGTCAGTCCTTCTTCTTCGACAGCATTACTAGCTTTTCGGTCGTCACAGCTTAAGCCAGAAAAAACCAAAACAGCTACAAAGACTGCCAAAACTGATTTTAATATTTTATGATTCATATCAGGCTCCTTATTCTTGGTCTGATTCAATTTGTTCGGGCAATGTTGATGTTGAATTATCATCCCAAATGCCTCTATATGTTGGTCTATTGTCTGGGTCACTTGTTTCTTCATCTTGGGCATCATTACCACCTGCGTCGCTTTCACCCAGAAGGTTTTTCTCAAAAGACCTCATCCGATCTGTTTTCATAATTCCAGTATAATTATCGATAACGATCCTAGGTGTAATCTGGATAATCAGGTCAGTCTTTCTCTCTACCAGGTTTTTACTCGTAAATAATTTTTCTCCAATCCAGGGTATCTTATGCAAGATTGGAACCTTGTACAGAGTCTGCTTCCTGTCATTACTAAGCAGCCCGCCTATAATAATGCTCTCACCATCTTTCACCCTAATTGTGGTAGAGGATTGCCGGCTTTTCACGCGGGGGATATTGTTGTCCGGGCCGATAAACTCAAAAATAGTTGAAACCTCTGGCTCAACCTTCACGGTGATAAATCCGTCCGTGTTTACCGTAGGGTTTATGTCTAGCTTGATCCCAACTTCTTCTCGCTGAACCTGAACCTGACCCCCTACTCCTCCAGAGCTCAGTATATAGGGGACAATATCAACAAGCTTGATCGATGCCTCACGACCGTTCAATGTTGTTAAACGCGAGTCTGCAAGCACCTCAGCCTGATTCGCTTTCATAAGCATATCCAGAGTAATATCAAACGCGGTCATCTGTCTGCTAAAATACCTTGGAACAATCTGGCTGCCATCATCAAGATCAGTCTTTAGTGGATCAAAAGGCATCGTAGTTGGTTTCTGACCAAGAGTCTGGTCATCCGGAATGATGGACCCACCAGTGGCCTCATCAAGCGCATTCTCAGCAAGAATCGTAGTAAACTTTGAAAGCCTTGACCAGTCAATGCCGAGCTGTTCTTCTGAATCCGCAGCGACCTCAATAAGCCTTGTCTCAAGCATGATCTGGATAGCAGGGATATCAATCTGTTTTACGACATCCTGAATCTCAGCAATTTTCTTTGGGGAAGCATTCACCAGTAATTTATTTCCAGAGATATCTACCTGGATCTGATCAGATATATCCTGGAGCATAGTCTTTACCTCTTCCGCTGATGCATACTTAAGCTCGATCACAAATGAGGAGACACCAACCTCTTCCTTTAACTTTTTAGGATCAGCAATTAAGAATGAGTTTCCGACTACCTCATAGCTCAAACCAACCGCACGCACAACCAGATTGATCGCCTGTTCAATCGGAACATCATCTAAGTGGATCGATATTTTCTCTTGCCTATTCACATTAGGGTCTGTGACAATATTATAGCCACTCTCTTTTGCAAGTATAGCAAGTATACTAGGCAAATGTGCATCCTCCGCGTGCACCGTAACCAGGTTCAATTCTTCCTTGTTCTGTTTGTTTATAGACCCGCTGGAAGAGCCAGAAGTTCCCTGTCCATAAACCAGTACCAGTAACGGAAGCACCAGAATAAATAACTTTTTTAAGGACTGCATATCAATAGTTCCCTTTCATTAAATTTTACCTCGGTTAAAATCTTCTACGCTTATTTCTAGAGCGTTCTGTCTTTCTGTCCCTGGAGCAGGATAAGAAAGGATCTTGTTCTCTCGCTTCATAACAACCTGTTTCTGGTCAATGTGGACCACCTCACCAATACTAGGGACCGACTCACCAGAGCTTACCGTGTAGATCTTACCACGATAGTTCAACTGAGCCTGAAACCTTTTTTGGCTCTGATAGATCATAGAAACCCTTAGAGCACTTCGGCTCCGCCTGCTTCCAGGACCACTGCCATCCGCTAGTGTCAGCACATTCGTTAGTCTCATCGGCTGTTTTTCCAATCCGAACTGATAATAGCCTCTCTGCTCCAGCCTCTCTTCTAAATACTCGATTACATTTTCTAGCTCTTTGTCTGTTCCAAATGTTCTAGATGATTTCGCAATAATTTTTTGATATTTTTTATTTTTTGGATATAGACTAAATCCCCCTGCTACGATTGAAAGAACAGAGAATGTGATTAGCAGCTTCCATATAGTAAGTGATCGTTCGCTCATGTCTACCCTTTTGTCCTAGATTTTACCAGAGTGATCGTCGCCAGGTTTAGCTCAAAAACCTGTTCAATAAGATCTTCCTCAGAGATATTTGTTTTTACCCGTTCAACACCATTCTTAACCTCATACTCATTGAGCGTGATCAGCCGGGGTGAGCGCTCAATCTCCGCTAAAAATTTTCCAAACTCCTCATAAGAACACTCTATCGTAATCACATATGGAGACTTATAGTATTCTCCCTTGCTCTCTCTATCTTTTGGTTTTATACCCATCAGCTGGATATTTAAATCATCTAAGATATCCGTGAGATTATTTAGAAATGGTAGGCTTGCGTCTTCAGCAAGTGAGTCCTGCTGAGACAGTGCAAGATTCTCCTGAAACAGAGTGTATACCCTGTCAAGCTTACTCGCGAGAATCTGGGCACTGATCAGGTTCTCATTTAGTTCTGTCTCCTCCTGCTCTAAAATTTTAATCTCAAAAGGCTTATTACCGATGAAAAATGAGGCACTGAGCCAGTAGGATATCGTTAAAACGATAAGCGCACCAAAGAGTATTATATTTCTTTTTTCTGCCATTGATTTGCTCTAGGAATAAACTTTATTCCCGCCTTTCCTGATTGATCCAACAATCTCGAAACGAATTATATTCTGCCCTCTGACATTAACTTTCTGGTGTCCAACATATTTTATGCGAATAAAATTTTCAGAAAATTCTTTATTGTCTCTAAGGGTCTGAACATATTCGTCAATAATCTCAAAATCTTTTCTGTCTTCAAACGTTAGAGCAATTCCTTTTATGGTCAGCTTGTCTCTTTTAAATCGCATTCCTGTAATCGCCATATCATCCGGCGTCATTTCACCTAAGAGCTCCATATTCCTGGCCCATAGAAATCTGTCTTGCTCCAGATCTGCGAAAGACATAATATCATTTTTTGATAGATTTTTACCCTTAGACTGAAGCTGCCTGATCTCTTCCTTAAGCTCTTGTATCTGGTTGTTCTTTTTTTCGATAACACTGTTATACCCAAAGCCCATCATCCATACTCTAAGATTGATCACAAACAAAGAAAAAACCAATACCCCAAAAACTACCCAACGAGTTTGCTCTAGTCTACGCTCTTTTATTACCTCAGAGCTCTCGGCCTTGTTTAAATTTATTTTAATATATGTTTTCATTATTCCATCCCGGCCCTAATGCAAAGTCCCATCGCGAGCACATACTGGCTAGGATTATCTAGGCTCAGACTGTCGGCTCCTTCAACACCGTCAAAAGGATTTAGCACATCACAATCAATGCTAAGCTTTGAGTTAATCAGATCCGCTAGCCCAGGTGTCTCTGCCGCGCCGCCGGTTAATAATATTTTAAGGAAAAAACTCTGCCCCGTCTGCTTCGCGTAAAACCTGAGACTTCTGCGAATGTCCTCAACAAGGTTATCAAAAACAGATCTCTGTGCCACACTAAGAGCTGACTGATCATCCTCTGATTCGCTCTTCAGAACAAGCGAGACGCCTTCTTTATATAGAAGGTCCTGGGCCTCTGTATATTTTATCTCTTTTTTGTCCACAACCTCTTTAACAAAATGATGCCCGCCGATCGGCAGATCTCTGGTGAAATACTGTTGTCCACTGCCCCAGACAACAAGGCTAGATGATAGGGCACCAATATCCAGCAAAACCGCGAGACCATCTTCGGGCATGTCTTTCAAATAGGTAAACGAATTCGTTACCGCTATAGGGTCAACATCGATAACACCTGGCTTGAGGCCACACTCTTTCAGTAGGTCCACATGGGCGTTCAATACCCCTTTCGTACATGCCACCAGACCGACATCGATCTTGTCAACCTCTTTTTCATTTGAACCTAAAATTTGATAGTCTATCACAGCATCTGTACCATCCATCGGAATATGTTTTCTAGCCTCAAAGGTCATTGCAGACTCCAGCTCTTCATTTGGCATCTCCATCGTAGTAATCTGTTTAACACTCGCTGATGCACCGCTAATACCCGTGGCTAGTGTCTTTATTTTTTTTGGATTTAGTCCCTGCTGCCGGAGCAACTCTTTTACAGCCATAACCCAATGATGGGTCTCAATCTTATCAGGATCAAAAGCCTGATTAGGATCTGGCACCAGCCTGTGACCCGCATCTAAAAGTTTGTAACCATCCTTGGTTTTATTCATGGCAATCATTTTCACATACTGCCTGCCGATATCTAGACCTAGAAACATTATACTATTTCCTTTTTCCTATTATGAATCATCTTCCAACTCTCCATAAGAAGCCATCTTAAGGATTACATTATTGTTTACATCAACCTGGTCAGGATAATAAGGAGGAGGATTAAAACGCAGGTTCCAATCGTAGTGATAATTCTTATCGTATCCGGCACCCGGAGATACGTTATACGGCCCAGGATAGTTTCTAAGCATGTACCCTCTTTTTTGCTGCACAATCGATCCCCAGAGGTTTACCACACCCCTTTTATCATTTGTATTCGTATAGAGACCGTTTACCTCCTGCGATCGATAGTAGTTACGGTGTCCGCCCCTTCCGTCCGCGATATATCCATAGGAAAGGTTATCGTTCCAATCATGATAGCCGGTTAAGGTGTTCTGCCAATAGTGCGATATAAACCCACCATACATCGCCATTATAGCAGCATTAATCTTTATATCTGATCCATACAACTGTCCTCTTGCACCATTTGGTCTTGTGTTGGCGATAACAACATTTCCCCCCGCAATCAGACCGAGTACATTCCCCGTGCCGCCTTCTTCAGGATGGACAACCGCTCCGTTAGCATAGGAATCTGAATAAACAATATCATCAATCAGCCATACATTACCCCATACTCTGTCTACGATACTCATGTCATCATGCCTACGGTACTCGGTATAGTCATCTGTGACGATAGTATACTGGCCTCCTACCTCTCCTCTTACCAGTACCTGGCCGCCTTTGACATAGATCACCGTTGGCCCGGAATACGGATAAAATAATTTCTGCATGTAAACGTATTCGCTGTTATAGATCTGGTCGGGACAGGAAAAAATATCACAGTTTAAACCCGCTAAACCCGCAGCGTTCCAATAGTCAAAGTCAAAATGATGCCTTCCTCCTACCGGGCAAAAGTCAGAACCATCCTCATTATGATCGTGATAATAGTGGAAATTATTCCAGTCCACATCTTCTGCGAGCCCGGTTGATGCACTGGTGTTGGTCATTACAACCTGTTCATCATCAAGAAAACCCTCGTCTAATGAAGAAACATAGGAGATTGATGTTGGGTCAATATTAATCCATATTCTTTGATCTCCAATAGGCATAGGATCATTTGTCGTAGAAAATGTAACCGATTTTGAACCGCTCAGGTTTGATATGCGGAGTACATCTCCGGTGTTAATAGAGTTAATGATAGTAGACTGTACACTTGAACCAGAATTGTCAAACGCGCTCAAGATCAATAACGAACCCTCATAGCCAACTCCCGGTATGTACGAATTATTAGGCGCAAAATGAAGTCCAGACACGTCCACCGCAAGACCTTGGCCTACTCCGTCCCAGGTAAAATCAAACTCATTCGGCGGGCCACCAATAGGAGGAATATTATACCACCACTGAGCGGCCCAGAATCCACTCTCAGTGAAATTGATTTCTGTCATCACAAGAGTATCTTTTTTACCGCTTCTGAATAACATATCATCGGCATCAAAAACATAGTCTGCGTTCGCACGTACAAGCTGGGCCGAGTTCTCTGGTGGAAATGTGATCGTGGCTATTGTGTCAAGTATATTGACCATTTCTCCATCGATGTTTTGCTCAAACACTCCCTCATCGCAGGCCCCCCAGCTGCCGATGCCACCACCATTTTCAACGGCCTCATTTGTGATCGTCACAGATCCAGAAAACTCAGGACAACCAAAGCTGCTAAAAACAATGTCGCCATTCGTGTGAACTCGACCTTCTAGCTGATCGTTTGTACCAAAATTAACGGTGCCCGTGTTCCCAGGACCGATTGGTTTTTCCTCATTCGTGAAATACATAAAATCTTCAAACCCTTGAGCCTGCATGGTCATGTACACGGTACGCTCAATAGGGTCCACCTTGTCACCGAAACTGGTTAAGGGCGTTGCCTCTCCGGTAGAGTACACATAATATATTTTTCTGGTAGAGTTTTCTTCAAGCTCTGTGTGACAATAAATATTTTTATATTTACCTATTGGATTCCCATTTTCATTGTTCCCATAGTTCTTACCCTCCGGGTAAAGCAGGGTGTCTTCAGTGACCAACTGAGGAAGAATCACAACACCAACCTCATTTAACCCGGCCTCAGCAGCATACAGAGCCCTGTGCTCCGCATATCGGTATTCTTCTAACACTGATTGATTAAAGGAGTTTTTTAAGTAAGCCACTGTAAATACCATACTAACAAGAGTAAACAGCATTGCTAGTGGGGCTGCGCTTCCTCGATTATGATATTGCAGACTGATCATTTGTAAGCTTTCTCATTATATAAGAGTGACTCATAAACACACCGCGGTGAAAGTAGTGGTCTTCCGTTGTGTTCTGGCCATTGATAAAAACATCCTGGTCCATTGCCAGAGTAAGTTCTAAATGCAGGTACGACTGTTTAAAAACAGCGAGTCCTGGTTTTGAGCTAGGCTCGCTGGTGACCACAAAATCCTTCACCCAAACGCTGCGCTGTCCGTTATTCCTGTATGCACCAAAGTTGGGAAGCTTGAGAGTACCATCAATCGGATTATTGTAGTTAAACTGGACGCCATTGGTCTGGTGGCATGATATAACCATTGACGGGGTAATATCACTATACAATCGGTATAGTTTTAATCTAGAGTAACCATTTAATCCATCGAGCTCAATCCTCTGGGCCAGGTTTAGCTCTCTTACGGTCTCTCTCATAATACTGTTACCGTATTGTCGAAGATCCTGTCTAACATGGTCTGTCTGATAGTGCAGGAGCACTCCCCGAGTGCCCATGGTCATCCCAAGTGCAATAATACCAGTGACAACCACTACAGCAGCCATTTCGATAAGGGTCATTCCTTTTGAGGTTTTGGATAAGAACATCATTCTAGATCAAAGATTGCCATTACCGTGGAGAGTTTTCTCTCTTTTTCAACCTTATTGCTCCATCTGTTTGCTGGTGTTTGAAGATAGTCTTTCCACTTGATCCAGCAATCAAGCTTGTACCTTTTAAAATCTGTTGGGCCATGGTCTGTGAACTTGTCTAACTCCTCGATATCATAGTAAAGATTTGCCTTTACCTTATAGCTTGACTGTGCATTGCCAAACAGGTATATCTGGTCTCCCTGTAGGTCACCGTTCCACTCCGATGAAGACATGACACCATCGGCAATACGACCCTTCCAATATTCCATATAGTTTAGCAGCTCTTCGGTAGCTCGCTCTTTAACCTGCAGCGCATGAAGCTGCCCCCTTGCGTGGACCGCTCCCATTAAAATTCCTAGTGCGGCTATAGATATGATTACGACCGCGGTCATGACCTCGATAAAACCTATTCCACTGCTTGTCTTTCTGATCCACATAAACTACTAGAGAACGTTCTGCTTAAATAATTTAGGATTATCGGCTATCTCCATCGCAACCTTCCTCTCAATCTTACCCTGGGTAACCAATCTCTGTAGGTCCTGATCAAGGGTCTGCATGCCCTCCACACCGCCAGACTGTATCACAGAAGCAATCTGATAGATTCTGTCTTCTCTGATTAGGTTTCTAATAGCCGTAGTAGAGACCATTACCTCGCAAGCTGGAACACGACCCTTTCCATCTTTAGTCGGCAGCAGTTTTTGAGCAATCACCGCTTCTAAGCTCTCAGATAACATAGACCTAATCTGGTCTTTTTGACCCGTTGGATAGATATCAATAATTCTATCGATGGCTTTGATAGCACTGGACGTATGTAGTGTTGAAAGGACGAGGTGTCCAGTTTCCGCCGCCGTCAAAGCCAGCGATATAGTCTCTAAATCTCGCATTTCACCAACAAGAATAACATCTGGATCTTCTCTCAGAGCAGCACGAAGCGCGTTCGCAAAACTGTGCGTGCTCGCACCCAGCTCTCGTTGATTAATAAGACTCTCATTTGTGTGATGATAGTACTCAACAGGATCTTCAATCGTAATAATGTGACACGCTTTTTCTCTGTTGATATGGTCTACCATTGCGGCTAATGTAGTACTCTTTCCCGAGCCGGTAGGGCCAGTGAGCAATATCAGACCACGATCCATCATGGCCAGATCCTGCATAAACGGAGGGATCCCAAGTTCTTCACAGCTTTTAATCGTATCGGGGATAGTCCTAAATACCCCTGCCAGGCCATTGATCTGGTTAAAAAAGTTTACCCTAAAACGTCCTTTACCCTCTAGCTTCGCAGAAAAATCTATTTCTTTTTTTTCCTTGAACAGGTTTAACTGATCCTTGCTCATAACCTGAGGAAGCATTTTTTCCATATCTGGTTGCTCCAGAACATCCACATTGAGCGGTTTCATGGTCCCGTTAATCCTGACCATCGGCACAGAGCCAACGCTCAGATGCAGGTCAGACGCGCCGCTGTCAACGCTATAGGTTAAGAGCTCGTTAAGATCCATATTTACTGACTCTCTTCTGGAGAACCGTAGCCCTGAAATTTTCCTGTTAACGCATCAAACGAGACAACCTTGCCCGCGCCTCCTTGCATCTCTTCTGTGCTCGTGGCACTTAATCGATCAGGCAGCTGAAGCTCGAAGGTCCACTTTAGCTTTGTAGAGCGGTCTAGATCAAGCTGTCCGGCTCGTTCTAATTGTTCAACATCACCCGGCCACTCACCCTTTGTCTGGTAATACATTTTGGCCGCATTATGAACGTTAGACATTACCGTACGAGCCTCTGAAGCGTAAGAGCTTTGCACATAGTCTAGGTATATAGGCAGCGCTATCGCAGCAAGAATTGCTACAATAACAACAACAACCATAATCTCAATCATTGTAAATCCAGATCGTTTTTTTCTTAAATCTATCATTTAATTACATCTCCTTAGTTCAATGTTATCATATAGTTGCACGCACTAATAGCAGTGAAACTTATAAAAATTGGAAAATATGTTAGATTTCCCCGTCCGATACTAGAACGTTCTTCCGAGGGAATGCACTCACAAATATGTGAAATTATTTTATAAGAAGTGCTTTGTAGGTTTTTTTATAATTCTTGGTGCTAAACTGAATCAGATAGACCCCTGAAGGTGCTGGCGCTCCGGCGGCCATCATACCGTCCCAGTTTACCTGGTGATATCCACCATTTATTTTTCCATCTACCAGCGTTCTGATATTACGTCCTAGTAGATCCATAATCACCAAACTAACATGGGTATCTTCAGGAAGTTCAAACTTTATGTTTGTCGCTGGATTGAACGGATTAGGATAGTTCGGAAGCATCTTAAAATCAGAAGGTAATATCCCTGAGTCTGCAGAACTGAGCAAGCCTTCAACCGTATATAAAACACCATTAAACTCCATCTCTTCAACCTGCACCAGGGTGTCCACGCCATCTCTTTCCGTATAAAAGTCAACAACGCTCATGATATAGTCGTTCCACTCCGCCCCGATTAAAATAGCGTACTCATCGTAGTCACCAGAAAAGACAGCCCTGTCTATTCCTTCTCCACCGATAAAATAATCATTGGACCCGCCGCCTATAAAATTATTAGATCCTTGATTGCCCCAGACACTATTATCGTAATCATTTCCTATAATACTGACATCGTTATCGCCAGTGATTAAAACATTTTTTAGATACCTCGATCGATTGGTATAGGCTAGCCCGGGAACATAGCTCATACTGAAACCCTCATCAAAACCGGGTGGCAACTCGGCCGTATATCTCCAGTTCTCGCCAAAAAACTCTTTAATAATGTTGTGCCCCTGCTCATCACCAACCATCATCTCCTGACGGTTAATATATCTGTATTCATGGCCTCCGGCCCAGTGGTCACCCTCTGGGTCGTGTGCCCAAAGACCAAAATAAGATTCGAGGGCCATCGCCAGATACTCTTCATCATAGTCCTCTTCAGGAAGGTCTGAAAGTGGGATGTAATTATTATTATCTATTGAATAATTCATCGCCTGCATAATCGCACTCTGCATCGAAGGGAGAGCGTTTTGTATTCCAAAACCATGTACAAAATGTAAAATCTCTTCATAAGAAGCATCACGCAAGCCACTGTTCATATACTGATAAGATCCTTCTGGAAATATCTCAGTAGCCAGGAGATCCTGACCATTTGCACCCGCATCAAACAGCGCATCAAGGGCTGGGTTATCGTATTCAGACTCATCATTTAAAAGAAGTAAGATGGCATTACTAAGTGCCAGCGCGTTTGCAACCGGGTCTTTATTATTGCCCCAGACAGTTCCGGGCACGTTTGTAAGGTACTCCCTTAGAATTCTTCGAGCATGTAAAAACTGCCTGTCCGTGATATTACTTTGAGCAATAATGGGAACTGCCTGACCATTGGGAGCGAGCACATGAGTGTAGCGCTGTGCAACAGCGGAAAATAGTGGGTCCACCGTTTCTGGGAGGTCAACGATTCCTGTCTCAGAACCACTGATATCGATAAACGGCAGCGCGATTGAATTGCTCTCCCCAGACACGGTGACTGTAATCGGAATAGACTCTGGGCCTATCTGATCTGATACAATAGTCAGCATGCTGCTATAGGATCCAACTAGTAAATCATTTGTGTTTACCATTAAACTTATATCGAATGACTGCCCGCCAGGCAATAGACCACTCATTTCCCCTGTCTGAGTTCCGATCGTAAGCCAACCTGGCGTGCTAGCTTTGGCCACAAATATGCTTTGATTGCTCTCAATGAAATCATAGTTATATGCTATCATGGCACCATCATTTCCAGCAGCATTCTGATAGCCAACCGTTGCCGAGCTAACGTCTCCAATCATTTCCCGATAGTTCATCTCAAACCGTCCATCTCTATAGAGAATAATCTGAAAATCAAACTCTCCAGATGTCGCATTTCCCTGCCAGGTAACTACGTGATCGTACCATACCACAAAATAATCTCCATCCGGATCCCTGTAGTAAAAAATATCGCCAGAGGCAGTGGGATTACCGTTATTGTTTTCTGGGTTTAGATCATCCCACATTGCCATGATCGCTGGTCTGGGCGCAGAGGTGCTTGGTATTTCAATATTATCCCAGCCAGAGTTATCATTTCCGAAACCTATCCACCCATTTGGATTAATCACACACTGTGAATATTCATCATCAAAAAATGGAAAATTAAATCCGATGCCTACTGGCTCAGGGGCCTGATCGTTTGTCGGGATCTGCAGCCTTGTACCGATCCCCTCAATATCAATCCAATTATAGCCTAGTATTGGCTCTGCCTCAGATGTAGACCAAAAATATTCGCCACCGTCTGGGCCACCTAAGGGACTTTGAAACGGAAGCGTAGCCGCGACGACGTCAAACATAAGCAGGGTGGCCTCATCACCTCCATTTGTAAGTGATACGGTCTGAACGCTAAACTCATCCGGTGCCATATTAAAGACCACTGACTCAGTATTAAAATCAATCGATGGTGAGCCCATTGCAACAGTAAAAGAAATAGTCTCTCCTGCCTCGCTAACGTTTAAAATATTAAGTCCGCCAGGCGCTCCGTTCCCATTGTTATATAAAAAAGGCTGGGGATTGGTAAAATCATTGATCTCCGTGTGTGACCAGATAGCATTATATGGCGCGGTACTAAAACTACCGTTTTCTGTAAGGGTCCCATTCGGTCTATAGAGATAAACCTCATCAGGCGGGCCCTGGGCATTCCCGTTCCCTGCTTCCGTATTGATCCTGTAAACAAGTAATCCGTCTCTCGATCCAGGTGTGTTCGAATCGTATGTACCTTCTTTAACCCTGTACTCAACAACATAGTACTCTGTCTCACTATTTGGTGAGGCTATCTTATAGGCTACATTATCCGGCTGCTGGAGCGGGTTTAAGGTATAAACGCCGGTAGAGGTTATCTCCGGAATCTCTGGTATCCAGTCTCCATATTTCCATTTCAAAAACGCACCCATATACTGTGGCGGGTTTGAGGTACTTTCCATTACATCCCAGCCACCAACCGCGCTAGGAGCGCCACCACCATCATAGTGATATAAGTCTGGCGCACCAAGCACATGGAAAAACTCATGACAGAGGACGCCAGGCGTAAAATAAGAGCTCTCTGTCAGCTCAAAAGAATAGTCACCGACTCTTGCACCATTAATGTAAACATCTTGCGTATAAAGTGCCCATCGGTGAGGCCACAAAAGATCAGCCCAGCCATCGACATTACCATAGACGCTGAAAGAGACTGCGTCCACGCTACCATCATCATCAAGGTCAATATCCAGATCTTCTGGCACACTGTTTTGGATAGCGATCACAGCATTTGCCAATAGTGTGTGTTCTCTTTGTGTCCTCTCATCCTCAGTCTCATATCCCTCAGGATTAGACGTAGAATATGGGCTATAATATCCTCTATTTTGATCATCAACATATGAAGTGTTATCCCCAAAAAGACTCGGCGGATAGTGGTAGGTGTCAACCGTAAGCACCCCATAGGAAACCTCTAAAAAATAATCTCTAATAGACGGCTCTGTGGTAGAATTAAAGGGAACATCATAATAGGCACGATTATTTGGAAAATTTGGATCATCCGCAAAACGAATAAAGATATTCAGCTGAGCCAAATTACCAGATGTGGGTGCATCACGTCCGTTTCTGTGCGACATGTGTCGCTCATAGTATTCTTTTTTTGCAGAGTACACATTTATTCCCACATTCAAGCCTGGGACCAGGCTAGTATTAACCGGGTCTACTATTCCTACCTTATATGGTGACGGCCTAAGTTTTTCGCCATATTTTTCAGCATAGTAGAAGTCTCCATCATCCGGGTTTAGTACGATCGTATAATTATCTCTATCATGCAGTCTGTGGGCATACTGATCACCGGAAGCAAAACAATTAAATGTCACACCGTTCGACTGTGTGATGGCTTGGGGTATATCCTTTAACCAGGTCGCTTGGACAGAGACAGTAAGAACAATTAAGAATAATATATTTTTCATAAATAACGGATAAATAAGTGTGTGATATGTGGAAATATCGCTATTTAAGTAGGATCATTTTTCTTGTTGCTATGGTTTTGTTACCCTGATACAATTTATAAAAATATACTCCTGCACTAACGCCTACATTGTTTGTATTGGTACCGTTCCAATTAAACAAATAATGACCTGTCTGGAGAAAACCATTTTGAATATCTTTGACCAGACTTCCTTTAGAATTATAAATACTCAGTCTCGTGTGTCCATTGTCTACTAGTCTAAAAGGTATTGAAGTGGATGGATTAAATGGATTAGGATAGTTTGGCTCAAGTTCTGTTTTCTCTGGGTATATGTTTGACTCATTTGAGAGTGTGGTCAGGCTTATACTTAGAGTATGTATAGTTAGCCCATCCTCCGAGACAAACTCAAGAGAAATTCTACTACCATCAACTTCTAAGATATTATATACTAATTCTTGAGTACCAAGTATGCCTAACGGAGTTGTAAATCTTCTCCCAAAAGTAACCTGATTCTCTGATTTATTATAGGTGAAATAGTGCGCTGCCCAGTCAAGATAGCCATTGTAGATAAAATCTGAGTTGGAATTATAAAGAAGGTTCTCCTCTAGACTAGCATTGTGCCTAAGAGATATATATACTTCTCTCCCCTCAAAGCTCATGGTTGGACTAGATAAAGACTCTGTCCCTTCCCAATACCCCGCAAAATTGCCAAGATTTGTAGCACTAAGACTACCATATAACATAAGCACGGTATATATAATATATTTATTTATACTCACTATATCCCTGTCATTTGACCCTAAATATAGCGATAAAACAGGATTAAAGATGAAAAAGTTAGATTTTTATTTGGATTTTATTAGGCATTGATTTGATTCACTACTTTGCCAAAATCATTTTTCGGCTATTAACATGATTATTTAATATTGATCTATAAATATATACGCCAGAAGAAACCTGATTTCCCAAGTGATCTTTTCCATTCCAACTCGTAGAATATTGGCCTGTAATATGGTGAGCATGGACCAGGTCTTTAACCCACCTGCCTGATAAAGAAAATACAGAAATTTTCACTAGACCTGGATCATTTACCATATATTGAATACTTGTAACTGGATTGAACGGGTTTGGATAATTTTGATAGAGTGTGAATCCTATTGGCAGAACCTCCTGGTCAATCATTAGCTGCTGTCCACAATCACCATTAAACGCACCAATGGATTCAAATGTATCACTCGCTGATAGACAGACCGAACCCTGTTGTAATGCAAAATCACTACCATCAGGATTACAAAATAACGGATCAATATTTAGGTTGCCCTCACCCCATTCTAGAATAATACTCGGGCTTGACGATAAGTAACTCTCTCCACCATAAAAATTGGTATACCCAATGTCCACCATACTTGCCTGGCTTCCAGACGATGAGTAGACCGTGTTCTCTCCATTGTCCCATACAATAGAGTTTGAAAGAGCAACAACCGCCTCTCTAAGATTGAAAGCAGACCCATAGTTTGCATTATTACCAGCGATGGTGCATCTATCAATGTCCATAATACCCATATAACAGACCAGGGCTCCTCCAAAATCCAGGCCTGAATTGCTCGTAATAGCGGTCTCCGAGATGGTCACACTATTTCCATTTTGATATATCCCGCCTCCCTCTATGTATGCATGATTAAATCTTAGGTTGGTTGTTTCAATTTCAACATTAGAATTTTCAGAATATAACCCCGCACCCCAGTATGCGATGTTAGAGTCAATGGAAACGCTCGCGAGTCTAATGATTGACCCGGTCGCATAGAGACCGCCACCAAAGTTTGATCCGTTATTTCTGATGATAACATGATCAAGTTCTACATCAGCGTTATTGAAATAAATTCCTCCACCAACCTCAGCCGCATTATTTTCAACAATGACGCCAGTCAGTTTGGGGGAAGAGTTTTCAACATAGATGCCACCACCAATCTGACTCTGACCGCCTGAGAAGGTAATTCCTTTTATCTCTAGATTGGCCGCGTCCTGTCCTATGAGTTCCATGCAAGAGCCTCCTTGTACGCCCGGAGATATCACCGTCTGACTAATGAGCACAGGGTCTATTAACTCATATGCCCGAGACTCAAGAACAATATCCTTTGCATTAAAATCCACCGACTCAATATAAGTCCCAGGACTGAGTCTGATCGTGTCTCCATTTGCACAAGCATCTACAGCCCTCTGGATAGTGGAAAATGGTGTCTCAATGGAGCCGTCACTTGAATCATTCCCGAGTTCGCCAACGTACCACACGGGGCCAGTATTTATAGGCCCACAACCAACGCTAAAGCAGCCAATAAACTCACCGTCATCACCCGCATTGATACACGGAGAGTTCTCGCGTAGACTGAAAATTCCGCCTTCACCATTGCAAAAATAAGGGTCGCTCTGGAGCATGCCAAGTCCCCAGTCTAGGTCGCCATTATTATTGACATCTATCCCGCTCTGACCATTTTCCACAAGACTATAAGAAATATTTAACGATACATCATCCCCACTATCTCGGAAGTATACCTGATCGTTGCCGTTTCCCCATAAAACACTATTTGTCACCAATAAATTTGAATTGTCTCTTAAATAAATCCCGCTACCTTCAAATCCAGAGGTATTGTATGCGATAGTTGTGTGATTAAAAGCAGGGTCAGAATTGTTGCGAATGTAGACCCCGCCACCCGCGCTAGATACATTTGATGATACTAGGGCATAGTCTACAGATGGGTCAGCATTATTTATGTATATTCCTCCACCAAGCCCCTCGGCAATATTATCCACCAGGGTAACATGTTCCATGATCGCATCCGCATTATCCTTTAGTACGATGCCTCCCCCTGAGTTTGCAGCAACATTTGACACGAAGTTTATATTTGTTAAAAAAGGAGCCGACTCGCTTTTTAGATAACAGCCTGCTCCTAAATCAGCCTCATTTCCAATAAAGTCTGTGTTATTGATTACCGGGCTAGATTCGTTTCTCGTGTATAGCCCTCCACCAACATCATTCGTTGTATTATCCGTAATCAAACACCCTGTGATAATCGGTGACGCCTCATAGCAAAAGATACCGCCGCCGCCGCCCTCATCTCCGGTATTGTTTGTAATCACCAGGTCCTTTAAAATGGGACTTGATCCTTTACAGTAAATACCACCCCCGTACGTATAAAAGGTTCCATTCTCATCAGGATCAGCATAGTTACCGTTTCCACCTTGAATTGTGAACCCCTGCAACACAGCTGAGTTACTCTCTCCATTATTAAATAATGCGACAGAGCCATTATTATTTCCATCAATAATAGTAGACCCAATAATCAAAGAATCTTGATCAATTATATAGGTAGAGGTGACAACAATATCCTTCCCGCTGAAGCTAATATTTTCCTGATAAAAACCTGGAGCGACCAATACCGTGTCCTGATTAACTGACGCATTGATAGCAGCCTGTATGCTGCTGTATTGGCCAGGAACGGTCAACGTTGCTGAATATCCTAGGATCGAAAACAGGATAATTGTTACTAAAGTTTTTATAAATTTCATGTGCAAAGACCGTGAAGTTAATTAATTTTTTTTAACTCTTTGAGAATTGTTCATACAAATTTTTATACTAACTTCCGCATCGATTAATGAATAATTGTATATGATAATCGCCGTCCCTAGAGAAACAGATACAAATGAGGCTCGCGTGTCCACAACGCCGCACTCCGCGGCCGAGCTTATTAAAGCAGGATATACAGTAAAAATAGAGTCAGGCGCGGGAGACAATTCTTTTTTCAGTGATAATGACTACCAAAATGTTGACGCTGAAATAATCTCATCAAAAGAAGAGCTTTTTAGTGGGGCTGATATCATTATAAAAGTAACACCCCCTAGCAAAGAAGAGATAAGCCTAATGGCAAAGGGAACAGTTTGTATTTCATTTTTCCAGCCTACGATTGATACTGAAAAGGTGATGGCGATGTCTGAGGCTGGCATCACTGGGATGTCAATGCACCTTGTTCCAAGAACTACTCTGGCACAAAAAATGGATGCGCTATCCTCTCAGGCAAATATCGCAGGATATAAGTCTGTTTTAATGGGATCTGTTCACATGGGAGTATACATGCCGCTTCTTATGACCGCCGCTGGAACAGTAAGACCCGCAAAGGTTTTGATTTTAGGAGCAGGTGTCGCTGGCTTGCAAGCGATAGCCACCGCAAAAAGACTAGGCGCGCAGGTCGAAGCGTTTGACGTTCGGCCAGAGGTAAAAGAACAGGTCGAGTCACTTGGCGCAAAATTTGTTGAGGTTGAATCAGATTCTGATGATGGTGTCGGAGAAGGTGGATACGCAAAAGAAACCTCTGATGAGTATCAACAAAAACAGCAAGATCTGATACGTGAACACATATCTCAGGCTAATATGGTCATTACCACTGCGCTCATACCCGGCAGAAAAGCACCCATATTAATTAGCAAGGATGTTGTAGAAATCATGAGGCCCGGTTCGGTTGTCATGGACCTTGCCGCGGAAAATGGTGGCAACTGTGAGCTTACTGAAAAGGATACGATTGTTAATCATAACAAGGTCATTATTGATGGAACCTCGAACATACCTGCCACGATGCCTGTCCATGCGAGTGAATTATACGCGAAAAATATAGCAGCTCTGGTTACCTACATGACAAATGATTCGGGTCTAAACATTGACATGGACGATGAAATCATCTCAGGATCAACCTACACCCATGATGGTATTATCACCCATGAGGCAACCAAGAACATTATAGAGGGTCAGTAAATGGATATTAATATTCTCACCGTATTTATTCTTGCAGTATTTGTTGGCATAGAGATCATCACAAAGGTTCCGCCTACATTGCACACACCGTTAATGAGCGGCTCGAATGCGATATCAGGGATCGCTATAGTTGGTGCGATAGTCTCAACAAAAATTGGTGGACACTATGGTACATGGTTGGGCCTTGCCTCTGTGATTTTTGCTACCGTAAATGTTGTCGGAGGTTTTATGGTGACCGACAGAATGTTAAAAATGTTCAGAAAGAAATAAAGATATATGCACTGGGAAAACATCTTCTACGTACTCTCTTCCATCTTATTTATTTTTGGAATAAAAAGGCTCAGCCACCCAAGAACCGCTCGAAGTGGAAACCTTATTGCATCATTGGGGATGCTTATCGCTATTGTCACAACCCTAGTCATCAGTGACAGCCTTAGCTATGAACTGATTGGCATAGGAATTATTATAGGTACAATTATTGGTGCCTTCTTTGCAATGAGAGTTAAAATGACCCAGATGCCTCAAATGGTTGCAATATTTAATGGCTTTGGCGGTATCGCATCCGCTCTCGTTGCCGCAGCAGAGTTTGTGAATGCAAGTAAGTCTTTTCCATATGGTGAAATATTTACTTATTCTACTATCTCACTATCATTGTTCATCGGTACACTTACGTTTACAGGCAGCTTTATTGCCTTTGGAAAGTTGCAAGGGTTTGTAAGCGGCAAGCCAATTGTATTCCCTGGACAACAATTATTAAATGGACTGATTGCATCCTCTATTATCGGTTTAGCTGTGTATATAGTTTTGTTCCCAAATGATTTAAATTACTTTTACCTGCTCGTAGCTATGTCTGCTGTCATCGGCATTACCCTGACTATCCCAATTGGAGGAGCGGACATGCCTGTTGTTATTTCTCTGTTAAACTCATACTCAGGAATTGCAGCAGCGTCTACAGGTTTTGTATTAGACAATAATGCTCTTATAATTTCAGGCGCTCTGGTTGGTGCATCTGGTTTGATCTTAACCAATATCATGTGCAAGGGAATGAACAGGTCTCTTACGAATGTAATATTTGGTGCGGTAGGTCTAGAGCAAGATACAGGGTCTGATGGAGAGGCAAAAGAGATCAATATCAAGAGCTATTCCACTGAAGAAGCAGCAATGATATTTGATACAGCTGAAAAAATTATTGTTGTCCCAGGCTATGGGCTAGCCGTTGCCCAGGCACAACACGCAGTTCGCGAGGTCGCAGACTATCTGTCTGGTAAAGGAAAAAAAGTGTTATACGCGATACACCCTGTTGCAGGAAGAATGCCTGGTCACATGAACGTATTGCTGGCAGAGGCAAACGTGCCCTATGACCAACTAAAAGACCTTGATGAGGTCAATAATGAGTTTGAAGACTGTGACGTTGCACTGGTTCTGGGTGCGAATGATGTGGTGAACCCAGCGGCAAGGCATGATGCATCCTCTCCAATCTATGGGATGCCGATCCTTGACGTTGATAAATCTCAAACAGTGATTATCAATAAACGTACAATGAACACCGGCTTTGCCGGAGTTCAGAATGAGCTGTTCGGCTATGATAACTCTATTATGGTTTTTGGTGATGCCAAAGATATGCTTCAGCAGCTGCTTAAAGATCTAAAAGAATTATAATTAGATTCTTTAATAATAGAGCTTCTTTATGAACACGCGTTTTCTAAAAAAGAAATTAGTATTATTCACGTTTTCTTTTATGTCTCTTGCTGCTCAAAGATGGACA